>Ga0080004_1229615_pt1 | contig 18312 bp, 20 predicted proteins | sample WasSprMetagenome_FD_69207 | JGI IMG/M metagenome (GOLD analysis project Ga0080004, IMG submission 69207) | Sulfidic aquatic microbial communities from Washburn Spring, Yellowstone National Park, USA - WS (SPADES assembly) (version 2) | ecosystem: Environmental > Aquatic > Thermal springs > Hot...
CCACCTCAAAATCACCATAATCCATACCTAACACCCCAACGCCAAGAGACGACCCCCAGCCACCTTTCGGCCAAACCCACGACCTCATCCAGCAACGACCCACCCCCACGCCCAACCGACAAGGCTGTTAGCTTATCGCGAGTAAATTTAAATACCTCTGCATATTTTTGATAGGCCTAGTGGGCGTCTTCTTGTGACCCACACTGCGGTGAGGGGGCCGCCCAGGTGCGGCCGCAGATGGGGGGCTTTGTGGCGTCTGCCCCGACGGGGGCCCATGCGGCGCGGACGACGCTAGTGAACCCGCGCCTAGGCCCAACCCCGCCAGCGGAAATATCCACAACTATCGGCAGATGCCGCTAGCGGGGAAACGTCCCACCCAGCAACAATTTCGTAAATACCCTAGGCAATACGTCGCGCAAAGTCTACAACGAAACAACCGCCGCCACGCGTACACTTATAACTCAGAAACAAAAAACTAGCCACCTAATTATTCCGTCAACAGCACTCGCCACCTGTCGCATCGCCTCTACATCCTTCAGATCCTTCGTCACAGCCTAAAGAGGTTTTGCCACAAGTACGAGACGCACCGCGTCTAATACGACGTTTGTATCTACCAAGTACCCACCCATGGAAAGGCTCACTCAGGGATCGAACTAATGCCGCGGTCCTCGAGGAATTTCGCCAACTCCACCGCACCACATGCGAAATTGATAACGCCCTCTAAATCGACATCAACCCTCCAGAGGAGCTCCGCGGCGACATCCCACCTGCCACGGGCCAAGGCGATCGAGGCCAACGTGAAAACAACAGCATCCAGCGGCCTACCCCCGGCAAGCCCTAGATACGAATACCCAAGCAATACAAGAACACCCCTACTAGGCCCCTCAAACCCACAGGCAATCCTAAACAAAACACCAGCCAAGACACCAAGTAGTTTATACAAAGCATCGGGAGACTGCGCCGGCGCCGCCCCGGGAAGCACCCTAAGCAGTTCGGGATGCCGCACCAACACCTCGTTAAGTCTACCAGCCAGAAAATAAGCATCTAGATACATGCTACGAACGACAGCCTCCCTATAATACTCATCAACATCCACAACCCCCCTCGACAAATCCTCATCAAAACTCTCAACCAAGTTGTAAAGCTCCCTGTAAGCACTCGCAAACACCTCGTACAACATGTGAACCAGCCTCCTAGCCTCAACTCCACCAACCCCCTCCATCAACCCCTCAACTACCGACTGAGACACACCAAAAATAGCACAATATTTTATATCCCTTTCACTTCAACCGCAGACGGCGGCTGATCCACGCCCACCGCCACGGCTTCACCGCCTCCACCTCGGCGGGTCCTCAACTAACACCTAGCAAAAGACCAGCGACGAAGATGCCCCCGGCGCACCCCGGCGACTCCACAGCCCCGGTCCGACCAAACGACAAAGGCGGACAAGGACGCCGACGAGACACCCCAAGAACCCACCGAGACCCCCTGCGTTAAGACAGATTTTTAAATGCGGCCTGGCCTATTTTCTGGCATGGGCTTCGCCTACGTAAACGTCACGGTCAGAGGCATGAAAGCGTCGAGAGACGTGAAGATGCTGGTCGATACAGAGACCTATATCGTCCTAGATCCAGAAACCATCAAAGAGCTGGGGCTCCTAGAGATGCCCTACGCCGTCGACCTACTGCTGACAGACGGGAGGAGGATCAGAGCCAGGATCTTCCTCGCAGAGGTGGAGGTAAAAGGGAGGAGGGGACCTGCCTTCGTAGCCGAGCTAAACGTGCCGACGCCTCTGCTGGGGGAGCATGCCCTCGAAACGCTGGGCTTTAAAGCGAACCCCAGGACAGGCGAGCTAGAGGAGACATCCCCCGAAGGCGGATATCTGCTCTAGACCGCCAGCCAGACTCAATAAGACCATCAATGCGGCATCTCAGCACCTGTGCCGCCAGGTAAAGAGGCAGGGTAGCTCAACTCAGCACCCCGAAAACGGCCACAAGCAACAAGGCGACTGGCGCCGCGGCGTCAGGCTCCAGTCCCTACAGGCGGAGACGGTAAACTCAAGAACCAGCCCCTAGCCTCGACCTCACCGTCTCCAACTGAGACATTTCAAAAACAACAGAAAAAATCCGCTACTGCTTTGTTGAAGCCGCTGGAGGTGGTTGTTGAGACGCTTGTTGCGGTGTTTGTATAATCTGTACTTGCTGTATCATGCTTTCATTTGGAGTTTCGATTATCTTTGTAACATTTGGATTTATCTGGAAGAAAGCTTTAACTCTAAAGTAATACTCCAACACCTTAATCCACTTAGGGTTTACCTGATCCCAATAGACAACATTCATTCCCAGATCTTTGATCTTGTCATAGGTTATAGGAGATTCATGCAGAGCAGGTAACCCCTCTCCACTCAAATAATCCACAACCTTATTAATCTCGTCATCAGAAGCCCCCTTCATTAATCCATGCCTTAATAACTCCTTCGCGTATTCCTTTGACATTTCTATCGCTTCCTGAGCCATCTCAATAAGATCCGGTCTAAGTTGCTGTAATAATGGATAATAAACATTAACAAGGTTGAGGTTTCCCGATATTTCTCGTTTTGCGTTTTCAATAAACCTAACAATAAACCTCGCGGAAATAACAGCAAAAGGCTGTTGCGGGGTACCGGTAAACACTATTATCTGTGGGTCGATCAGCCCTAATTCAGAAGACGGACCTACCACTATTTTATCAGCACCAAGAACCAGCATCGTGGCAGCGCTCTTAGCAACACTTGGGACAATAACAGAGAAGCCCTTAGGAAACACTGCACGAAGTATCTTCACTAGTTTAACGGCAACATTAACATCACCGCCAGGACTTTCAATTATTAAGTAAATTCTTTCAGCTTTCTTTGAGTAATACTGAATAAAATTAACCATAGCATCCACATCAGGTTGATACATAGCGGAATGAGGATGCGATATATTCGCCATGTAACTTATAACCGGCGCGTCTAACATTTCCTGCAACTCCGCTAATACAGCCCGCCTCTTCTTATTTAAATCCTCGAGAGATGGTCTATGCTCTTGAAATATTTTAAAATATAGCGAATTATCCACCGACATCTGTATCACGTCACCCCATACTCCATTCTCCAATAAAATACGGCCAATAAGTCATCCGCCTAGGAGGCAGGATCTCCGCCAACCTATCTAAGTCAGCAAGACTGGGATTCCGCCTCCTAGCATCCTCCACCACAGAACTCACGTACTCCGCCAAACTAGGAGATCTTTGCGTCTCCATGATTTCCATGAAACCAAAAAATCCTAAAATAAAAAACCTTTTGCCGACGCCCTACTGTGGAGATACGCCTCGAAGATCAACACCTAAAACCGGCTCCACCTCTCGTCCTCGAGGCCCTGCCTCACCAGCTCTAGAAAGGCCTTCTTGACGTCTACGTCCTCCACCTCGGCGCTTGCGTCTGCTCCTTGCTCTCCTGCTCTCTGCGCCGGCCGTGCGTCTCATGGCGCTGGTCAGCGCCTCGGCGAGGGTTCCTACGGTCTCCCGGCGGTATTGTGTCGGCGTTGTCGGTGCTTAGAGTAAATAGGCCCCATGGCTTCATGCCAGCGCGCAGCGCTTTTGCCCCCGGCGCGCAGCTCTTGCGTGGGGACGGTGCGGAGGGTGGTGCGGGCAGAGCTGGACGTGACGCGCACGCGCTCCAAGCCGCACGGCGTGAACTACAAGCTCTCGTGGGAGAGACAGCCGCGCGTGCACGCCGCGTCCGACGCGCTGAACCCCAGGGCGTGCGTGTGGGAGGAGGAAACGCCGCGGGGGCGCGACGCGCTGCTGTTCGTGGCCACGCACATACACTACCATCCGCACTCCAAGGAGCGCGACGCTGCTGTGGACTCGTTCGAGTGCCGCAAGGACTTCGGGCAGTCCGCGTGCGCCGGGACTACGTACTGGGAGGGGACATTCAGCAGCAGCATCGCGTCGCTCTTCGTGGAGCGCAGGGCGCGGCCCCCCGCGCCCCGCAGGCGCAGCGCGTACACGCACCACTTCTGGGACGTCGCCCTGCCTGTGTGAAGCATGGTTCTTGCATATACGGATTTTTATCCGCCACGACATATACTTACATGAGGAGGGCAGCACGCGTAAGCACGGGCACGTACGCCACGTCGACAGGCAGGAAGTGTGATTTCTGGTTCGCGGGGCACGCGCGCGCCATGTCGAATGTACAGAGTTGCGGTGTGTCGATATATGAAATGACAGAAAAGCGTAATGCATCCGTGTACACGCCCTCGCCTGCACACTATTACTACTTCATGCGTGTCGCCACTTTTGTGCCGCGGTCGCTCGACACGCGCATAAATCGCGAGCAGCTCGTGCGTGTCGCAACCGAGAACATGATAGGAGAGATGCATTACACCACGGAGGACGACATTGTGAACTTCATCGTGCTGTACGGCCCGCACCGTGAGGTGCGGTTCCGCAACATGCGGATGCATCACTTCTGGGGCGTCGCCTTGCCTGTGTGAGCCGGATACCGGTGCGGAGGGTCACCGGGATGCGGGATGCGGGGCATTTTCCCTGCCCTCCGCGACCTCCCTAACCGCGTTCAGGCCGCACGGCATCCTGGCCCTGAACCCCCCGGCGCGGGCTATTTCGGCGAGCCGCTCCGCGAGCTCGTTTTCGCCGACATCGGTGGGCCCCGCCCACCTGACCACGACCGGCACCCCGGGGAGTGCCCTCTGGAGCTCCAGGTTCGCCCTGAGCGCGGCGCTGGCCGGCGCGTCCAGCGTGACGACGAGGACGGGCCCCCAGTCCGGATCCGCCCTAACCTCCACCCGGGCGGGCGCGGCGCCGATCATGGCCCTCACGGCGCGGAGCGCCGTCTCCGGCACTGTCTCCCTCACGGCTGCGGGCGCCGCGCTCCCATTTAAGCCTTGCACGCACGGGGCGCGCAGCTGCCGCGCCCGGCCCGTGCGCGCGTGATATTTTAACTCCGGGCCGCGCCCCGGCCCGTGAGGGCGGTCATGGTCAGGGCGAAGAGGACAAGACTGCAGAGCACGGTGGAGTACTACACCTTCAAGGTGCTGCGGGAGACAACGTTTGACGTGGTGAATCCCGAAATGCCCCGCCGCCTCCGCGCGGAGGGCGATGCTGGCATACTGCGCGTGCTGGTCAGGCACAGGCCAGAAGGGGCGGGAGAGCCGCGCGCGGCAGTCGAGTTGGACGTCGAGTTGGATCCCTCCTTCCTTGCCTTTGTCTCCGAGGCGGCCTCTGGCGCGCACGTGAAGGTGGAGAACCGCGTGTACGCGCGGATCAAAATGAGGACAGCAGAGATCCCCCTGCCGTCGCTGGCAGAGGTGGACGAAACAAGGGAGGTGGCGTACGGCCGCCGCGTAGTGACGGCACTGAGAGTGGGCACTCGGCACCACAACAGCATCCTGGCGCTCCCCGTGTAGCGCGGGTGCAACGCTTAAATTCTTGCACGGCCGGCACCATGTCTGCGGGCCTTTGCCCCGCTCCGGGGGCTCCGCCGCGCCCGCGCGGGCGCGGCGAGCGCGTCGCCGTGCGTGCAGTGGTGCCGCCGGCCCCCGGCGCGGGGAAGCGTACGGGGAGTGCGAGGAGTGTGCGGTGTAGACCTACGCGCGGTACGAGAAGCGCGGAGAGTGTGCGGTACAGGCCTACGCGCGGGTCCGCAAAAAGCGTGCGGCTGTCAAGAGTGCGCGGAGCGTACGGCTGTCTCGCACGGACCGGTAGACAAGCAGTGTGCGGCAAGCCAGGAGGGCACAGCACGCGCGCAGTGTACGGGTTCTCGCAAGCCCTGCGGGCATCTCTGAGCGTACGGTTTGCCCCGAGGGCGGGAAAGAGGGAGTGTACGGAAAAGAGCTAGTGGCACAACCCTTCAAAAGTGTGCGACGCGGAACGGGGAGAGCGTACGGCACGACGGTAAGGGTCTGGAAGCCGGCAAGTGTGCGGTTAGCCAGAAGGGCACGGTATATACACAGCGTGCGGCTCCCCGCGAGACGCCGCGGACGTCCCGCAAGCGTGCGGCCAACCCCAAGGCGCGAAGACATGCGAGCGCGCGGGCCTGCCCGCTCCCTTCTTTCAACTGTTTTTCTTCTTTTCCCTCCCGGCCCCGCGCGGCGGCCCCCATGCCTTTCAATTCCTTTCTTTCAGCTTTTTTACGATTCCGCAAGAGAGTAGAACCGTTGCGGGGGGGGCCCTCCGCAACGGGCCCTAACGCCGAGAGAGTTGAAAGGAAGAAGGCTTTCAATTCTTTTTGTTTTTCGTTAAAAAATTGAAAGCCAAAAAATTGAAAGCAAAACAAAAACAAAAAATTCTCCAACACCTAAAACACGCATATTATATAAATATTGTGCCGGTAGTATTGTGCTGCTGCTATAAAGCGCGGGAGCGCGTTCAGCATGGCTCAAGACGCAAGAAAGGACGCAAGAAAGCTTGTGGAGCCATGGCGTGTGGCCGAGCTCAGCGCCTCGGATGTTAACATCGAGGAGCGCGAAGTTATGGTGTTGGACAATGAATACCGCGGCGACGAAATTACAGAAACAATTGAAATGCTGCTCAAAGCGTCAATATGCGCCAAAAACCCCGAGCTGTTAGGTTGCGACAGGGCACCGAGCGTGATACGACTTGCTGTGGGTCGTGACTTTGTCACTGTGCGGTTTGGTGAAAGTAGTGAGAGAATGACGTACAGACGCGACGGCAAAATCGTTATCAGAACCGGCAGCGTTGTGCTCCTCGCTGACAGCCGTGACAGCCGCTTCGTATTATTCAGATACCGTCCCGACGGCTTCCTGGAGGCCCAGACGAAGAGCACAAAGATTACGTGGCACGGCAGCGAGGAAGTGCTCGACGCACGCAGGCTACGCGATATGGTGCGCAGCAGTATATCTGCTTTGCTTGATGTTGCGCGCGACGTGATTCAAACCTGATTTTCTTTTTTCTCCTACCTTTCTCCTCTTTTCCTTTCATCTTTTGAATCTCCCTTTTTTCTCTGGATTTTCTCTATATTACATAGGTATTACATAGGTATAGTACATATATTGTCGCGTGGCCGTTATATGCGCCGACAGTAGTTATGGCATGAACAACGACAAACTAAGAATAATCAAATACGGCGTTGGAATGAATTCGCCGCACTGTGCGAGACGGCACTTGTACGTTCACTACTATTGCGACTCCTGCAACTCGCATGCCAACCCACGTGATGTTCTCGGTAATGTTCTTGCTGTAAGCAAAAAACTAGTAAACAGTTGGAAGGTAATCGAGCCGACAATAATGATGCCGTGGTGGGAAAACATGCCATGTGTTAACTGCAGAAAGCGCGGTGAATATGAAAAGGAGAGGCATCTGCATGGTGATTATTACTGGCGCCGGCGCTACTGCATGCGACATTATCTCTTGCAACACTTGGCATGGTTAGACGAAGATGATATTTACAGCACGAATCGTCGCATTGACATAAATATAACTAAGGAGTATATAACGTTCAACACTAAGACAGTTAATTACCATTATGCAATTGTGATTGAAAGGAATACAGCAACGATGAGAGTTAACTATAAGGGCCGCGATTATATCTTCACTTACAGGCATCACTTGAATGTATGGCCATTATTATCGTCGTATGAATATCTGCTACACATTATTCTCAATACTGTGGACACACTTATCGAAGTACCGGTTAAGTGGATCAAGGGCGAGTGGATCAAGGGCGAGTACTGGCTGCATATATTCCTCAACGACCGCGAGGTTATCACACTACCACCGCCGAGGAGCAATGATTGAGGGCAAGAAGGTTGTCCTCTACGGCCCAAACGGTAGTGGCAAGTCTATGATTATCAGGCAGATGATATTCGAGAGATTGCCGCACATCAAGGTGGTACATGTTGACGAGCGCTGTGCGAATTTCTCCTGGCTCGAAAGCTCAAAAAGCTCAATATGCACTGACAACATAGGCGCGCTGTCCAGCGTAGTCACGACGGCCGCTCATCTCTACCTCGTGCCGCGCGGCACGCCGCGCGGCGACGTGTTGTTCTGCGACCCAATCACGGATAGCTGCATCCCCCCCGCCCACCTCTCCTACGGCCAGAGGAGGAGACTGCTGATAGAGGCGGCGCTCGAGACCGGCGACTTTGTCGCCATAGAGAACTTCGAGGCAGGCCTCCACGTGGACTACATCGCGGACTTGATGTTCAGTATTGCGAAGTCCAAGGCAGAGGTCGTGCTGGAAACGCACAGCGGCCTGGTTGTCAGGGGAGCGCTCCGTCATGGCTTTTCCGCGTATTACGTTACCCCCACTGGCATTAAGCGCATCGAGAGACTGGACGACGACAAGCTCTTCGCGCAGGAGCTCTCTGCACTGCACCTCATCGTTTTGTAATCCCACTTTTTCTTTCTATTCTCCCTTTTGCGTTCTGTTTTTCCCTCTTTCTCTTTTCTGTTCTGTGCGGTAACTGAGCGCAATAGCGACTTGCTGGACTACCTTGAGTATTGCAGAAGGAGCATTTTAAAGCTCAGAGTGATACACAAGTAACACATGGACATTATAGCGCACCGTTATAAATTGCCGTGAGCGCAATGACATGAACGTCAACGAGCTTGCCGAAATGATAAAGCATGCCGTGCCATGGCATGCTGAGGAGTGGGCACGCAAGCTTCTCGAAGCTATCAGCCGCGCACTCAGGGAGCCACCGCAGGAGCCACCGCAGCGTGCATGGCGCGCATGTGACGTTCACGACATAGTGTACAGACACGACATAGCGTATGCATGTACAATTAGAGTTCGTGCATCCCACTACTACTCGCGGCACGCCATTCTTGCACCAGGCGCCGTTATTGTTATTGTACGGGACGGCGCGGAGACGCGTTGTTACGTTTATACCATTCGTGCAATTGAGGAGGCACTGAAAATAATGGACGTTGAAAATGCAAGTGAACTCCACGTCTGGCCCGAAGGAGAGAAGGCGGAGGTTTGGCGCTACATTTGCTTGCGCTGACCTCCTCCCCGCCCTAAAGGGCGGGGGTACTTCAATTTTCCTTTTTTTGTCCTCCTCTTTTCGGAATCCTCTTCACCCGGGTCTTCGAGGAGCTCGTGAGAGCAGGCGCCGCGCTGAGGTGCCAAAGAAAAGCTTAAAATATTGTCAGCGACCTCAAGGCGACTTGTACCTGGCTATCAGCGCGCGGATTGCCTCCTGGATACATTCATCAAGAGAGTGAAAGCCCTTGATCTTACACGCCCACTCCAGCCTCTCAACTTCCTCCTCGAGAAGCTCCAGCGTTACTTCTGCCATGTAAGCCATGCTGCAGGAGATTTTAAGGGCGCGCGGAATGACCGGTGCAATACGAGTATATTGTTGTCAAGCAACGGGCACAACATTAATAAAGGTGGTTGTCACAACTCGCATGGCCACAACATCCAAAGACGTTGCCGCGTGCGTGGAGATTCTGAAGCGCGTCGGCGCGCTCTACGAGGAGGGCGGCACGTGGTACCTGAGCGCCTTCCGGGTGTCCGTGAGCGATGACAGCATCAGCGCCGAGGCGTCGCGCTGCTACGAGCTGCTGGTGCGGCACCACCGCAAGTGCCTGGTCAAAGATCACAGCAAGTCGAGCAGGCGCCACCCGGTGTATGTAGTCAGCGTGGACTGCCTCCTCGACGGGACGCGGCAGCCCCAGCCCCCGCAGTACACTCTCAGCGACGTGCTGAGGGAGGCAGACCGGAGGTTCGGCGAGTGCCCGCTGGGAGACGTCCCGGCGGTCAGGAGGGCATACAGGATGGTCCGGGAGTTTCTTGCCGCGGTGGCGTCCGGCCGGCTGGAGGTGCGCGAGAGGCACGTGCTGCTCGTCGGGCCGCCGGGCACGGGCAAGTCGCTAGTGCTCTCGATGTTTGACCACCCGGCGGCGCCGGTGTTCTACGGCGCGACGACAAGCCCGAGGGCAATTGCAGAGTACCTGCTCGGCTGCCCGGCCGCGCTGGTGAGAGTCGACGAGCTCGACAAGGCCTCGAAGCGCACTGTCGACGCGCTGCTCCATATCCTCAGTGACGGGCGGCTCGTTGTGGCTGACGCGAGGGGGAGGGTCGAGGTCAGGGTTGACGTTCCGGTTCTCGCGGCGGCGAACCGGGATTTTGACGCCAAGCGCTCGGAGAGCTGGACGGCCCTGCTGGACAGGTTCACTCTGGTCGCGGTGGAGCTGGGCGAAGAGGACTGGAGGGCGCTGGAGGGCGTCGTGAGGGCGGAGATGCCCGAGATTGCAGAGAGAGTCATGGCGGCGCTGAGGTCGCGCATGCTGTCGCTGCGCGTCGCCAGCCGCTACATTGCCCTCTGGCGCGCCGGGCTGAGGGAGCACGTGCTGTCAGACCTTGAGTCCAGAACTGCTCCGCTCCGTGAGGAGAGCGGTTGACCAGCGCGAAGGATGCCAACGCGAGACTCTGCTTTCGCCCCAGGTTTTGCGTGAGGGCCAGCCCCGGTGTGCCCCCAACGTTTTAAATCCTAGCGGCGTCCCATTTCGTGAGGGCGGCAAGGAGGGCGGCAAGAATCGCGGCAGTGCGGGCGGGAGCGCAGGCCGAGGTGGGGCTCCGCCTTTCCCGCAACCGCACCTCCATGCTGGAGAGCGATGCCGGCTTGTCACGCGCGGCGGTAGGACGCTCGCTCGACTCTGGAGGAAACACAATCACCGTGTTTGGCGCTCTTCCCTTCATCGGCGCGCTCTCTGGCTCGCAATATGAGAGAGCGCGGGGAAGAGAAGCCATCAGGCGGTACCTGGAGGCGTGGGTTGAGGTGCAGACGTGGTTCGCGTACGCACAGCTGGCAAGAATAGAGAAAAGAGACTTTCTCCTCGTTTCGACCAAGCTCACCCGTTTTGACAGCCTCGCGTTCCCCGTGTAGCACTCCCCGACCCTGACGTCCTCTGGCTCCGCGCGCTCCCGAAACGGGAAGGAAAAAGCCGGGGAGCTGCCAGGGGGCGGGGCGCCGCTCCGCTACGCCTGCTTCTTCCTCCCCAGCAGCCTCCAGGCCTTTATGCCGGTGAGCGGCGACGCGGTGACGGCGAACAGCATCGGGCCGCGCGCCGTCTGCTTCTCGACGACCTCGTACTTGTCCGTCTCGAACACCTGCTTCGCCTTCACGTCGTAGAACTTGAGCTTCTTCCTCTCTGTCATGCCAGCGGCGGTCACGGCGTTTAAAACAGTGCCGTTTTCCGTAGCGAAATACACTCGCATTACAACGAAAGCCCCGCCCTCCGGGGCAGGGAGGAGGTCAGCCCCGGCCGTGTCCCGGGGGTCTCGGAGATAAGATTTAAATACTCTGAGACCCGGGGCTGCCAATGAGCTGCGCGGAGTACTTGAGGCAGAAGTTCGGCGGGCTGCCAGTAGAGGTTCTCGAGGACGGCGGCGCGGTCTGCGTCCGGTTGAAGCAGCGCGTTGACGACGGCGCGTTCGCGAGGTACATCGAGGCCGCCCGGAGTCTCGGCATGCGGTTTGAGGGCGGGCGGTGGTGCGCCCCCGCCGAGAGGATAGAGCGGCTCGCGCGCAACATCGTCGGGCGCTGGCACCGCTCGTACTACTACTTCCGCGCGCCCGCGCAGTCGCGGCTGGACTACGAGACGCTGAGGGCCCGTCTCTGCTACGCGATTGAGAGGTGGCGCCGCGAGGGCGGCAGGAACGTCAGGGAGGAGGTGGAGGTGTGCCACGTTGCCGCGACTGAAAGCGGGGAGTACAGAGTGCCGAGAGGGCTGGCAGTCGAGGTGGCGCGTCTCGGGGGCTGGAACCTGCCAGAGTTCGCGCCGTTGAAACCGCCCTCCGAGGAGCACCTCAAGGGCCTGCGCGACTATCAGGTCGAGGTCTTCAGGAGCCTCGCGGAGAGACTTAGGCTCACGGGCGCAGCCGTGGTTCAGATGGCCACCGGCGCGGGCAAGAGCCACCTCGCGGGCCACGTCGCGAAGTGGCTGGAAGAACAGGGGTACACCGTCTTCCTCGTCGCAATGCAGAGGGATCTCGTGCTGCAACTGAAGGACTTTGCCCGGCGCGCTGGCGCGAGGGACATCGTTGCGGTCACCACCCAGACGCTGTGGAGCAGGCTGAGGAGGGAGCGCGGGGAGGAAAACGGCGAGAGCGACGAGGGGCTGGACGAGGAGACCGGGGAGGTGCTCGCCTACGCCGACGAGTACAGCGACGTGCCCGAAGACGAGCTGCTGGGGCTGTTCCGCCAGAGAAACGTGGCAGTGATAATGGATGAGGTGCACCACGTCCCCGCGAGAACTGTCAAGAGGGTCATGATGGAGGCTGGCGACGGGTGGGCACTGAGAGTCGGGCTTTCAGCTACCCCCTGGCGTTCAGACGGGCGGGATCTGGACATATACGCGTACGCTGGCGCCGTCATAGAGCCGCGGATATCGTCCAGCTACCTCATCGAGAGGGGATACGCGGTGCCGGTTGAAATCCGCGTCGTGCCCGCGCCGCGCTGCCCGGAAGTCCTGGAGTGCTGGGACGTGCAGGAGCAGCGCGGCGGCGCCGCGGCCTACGCGTGCGCGAGACGGGCGCTTGCAGGGTGCCGCGAGCGCAACGAGTTCATCGCCGAGCTCGCAGCCCGCGCCGACAAGCCCGTATTGATAATAACGCCGCTCGTTAAACACGCCGAGCTGTTAGGCGCGTTGATACGCAAGAAGGGCCTCAAGGCCGAAACCGTGACCGGCGTGGTCAGGGCCGAGACTAGAAAGCAGATTTACGACGCGCTGAAGGAAGGGAGAATTGACGTCATTGTCGCCACGACGCTTGCCGATGAGGGCCTTGACCTGCCGCCGCTGGTAACATTGATTGTTGCGCTTGCTGGCAAGTCCAAGACGCGGACGCTGCAACGCGTGGGCCGTCTCGTGAGGCCGTGGCCGGGCAAGATGGCGGGCGTCGTGTACGAGCTGAGGGACTGGAATGACTACCCGTACGTGCTGGATCACCTCGAGGCGCGCCTCAAGCTGTACGCGACCGAGCCGCGCTGGCGCGTGGTCTACCCCGCTTCCCCGCATCCCGGCGGCCCTCCGCACCGGTAGGCCCTGTCGGGACACTGCCCCCATGCTTGGGGCCTCACTTGTCAGTCTCCCGGCGGGGCCCGGGGGCACCGCGCTCACTGTTTCCTCGCGCGGCGTGCATGTGCAAGGTCTGGCTCGTGAGGGGGCTGTACATATACAGCGTTTTTAACTGCCCGCCGCGCTTCCCGCATGAGAGCTGTCACGATCAGAACAAAAAAGCAGAATGGGAAGCAGGGCACAATCCTTGCTGGTTTCTCTTTTGCTAGTCTCCCTTACTTCCGCGTGGATACTGGCGCGCCGCGTGTGCGGGTTGAGGACGTGCCCATGCCTGCGGGGCTGCCGCGCGCGGCAGTCTACACACACTTCTTTCACCTTGATGCTGTCGCGAATTTTTCCGTGCGGGAGGAAACACGCGAGGGCCCGCGCGAGAGAGAATTGTATTCACACATCACCACAAAGCTTTCTGTACATGTTGTACACGTAGCAGACGTGAAGAAGGAACCCGGCGGAACGACTGCGTACGAACTTGCCCATCACGACATTCTCGCGCTCCCGGTCTAGCGCGCCGCGCACGGCGTTTTAGCCTCGTTTTAAACTGCACGCTCCCTCGCGCTCTGTGAGGGCATTTATGATTAGGGCGGAGCGGGAGAAGGAGCAAGCAGAAGCAGAAATCGTTTCTCCCACGCTCTTTACGGAGCGCGCAATACTAGGGTTCACGTCTCTCGCCCTCCAACCAGGGAGCGATGTCAACATGGCACCCGCAAGTGCGGAAGCCCATGTTAAGTCTGCAGAGGGACTCCACGCAAAAACCTGCAAGGTGAGAATCGCTGTGCCCAATCCTCGTATTTATACTTTTATTTATGGTTCCATCACTTGCGAGGAGCTCTCTCGTGCGCGCGAGGAGGCACGAAAGCGCTTTCGGGCTATACACGCAGAGGTTGAGATGACAAAAGAGCCCGCCTACGCGCTGATGGCGTATGCAGAGAGGCACTGGGAAGTCCTCTGCGTTGCGGATGTACGGCGGGAGAGGGAGCACACGTCTCGTGGCCACCACTGCAACCACTACGCCCCTCTCGCGCTGCCCGTCTGACCCCCTCCCCGCCCTGAAGGGCGGGGCTTTCAGTTGTAGCCCGGCGCGCCCGCGGCCAGGAGCGGAGGCTAAAAGCGTCTGGCTATCACTCAAGACTTTTTAGCTAACCTCGCGGCAAGACTCGCGCGCGGGCTGTTCCGCTATCTCATCATCTCTCTCAGCATCTGGAGCACGTTGAGCAGCAGCACGAGCGGGAGCACCTGCACGGCCACGCTCACGGCGCGCTCGACTCCCCTCTCGGCCCCGGTGGGGGGCGTGGCAGTGGGCGCCGTCTGGGTTGCAGTGGGGGCAGTGGTAACTGCCGTGGGCGCCGTGGTCACCATCGGCGCCGCTGGCGGCACGTAGCAGCAGCACGTGCCGTCTCCCTCCGTTCCTGGCACGCACGCGCCGTTCACGCGCGTGCAGAGCTCGCGCTGCGCGAGGTAGGCCTGCGGCGGGCACGTGCCCGTCTTGGAGCTCCCGCCCATGCTCTGCCACGCCGACCCCTGCTGCTGAGCGTAAGTGTAGTTCGGCGTGCCCGACTTGATGTTCTCGAGGGCTTGCTTGATCACGTTTGTTATGTCAACTGTGAACTCCCCCTTGCCGGTGGGCGCGGTGACCGTCGCCGTTGCGGTCGTTGTGGTTGTCGCCGTTGCGGTGGCGGTCACGGTGGGCCCGGTCTGCCCGAGAATCTGCTGGATCAGCCCCGTGAGGTCTACCGTGTACTCCCTCCCGCCGGTGGGCGGGGCGCCCGTGCCTGGCGTCTCCGCGGCGGCAACGGCCTCCAGCACGACCTCCCCCTCAACTCTCCTCGGGGACACGTTGACCACCGCGAGAACGGCAGGAGGGCTCTGCGACGCCACGGCACACTCGACGCCAGCTGGCGGGGCGCACCTGAGCTGCATGCTGGCAGGCCACGAGACGAGGGCGTACGCCGCCGCCAGCGGGTCGAGAGACACGGGAACTCTGGCGGCGGTGCCAGCCCTCACGTCGGCCCTCCTCATGTCCTTCACGAGCTGCGACGCGGAGAACGTCGAGCCGCAGAGCGGCACCGACGCCGCGAGCGCCTTCAGGAACTCCGCGTGTATCCTCTCCAGCGCGTCCGGGCGCGCGGACACCAGCGACTTGACGTCAGCCCTCCCCTGCTGGAGGGCCCACAGCAGGGACGCGCTGTATGCCCTCCACAGCCCCTCCGGGGCCGAGTACGGCCCGGCTGCCCACAGTCCGCGCGAGAAGAACTCCCGCGCCGCGTCGCACCTCCCGGCCACGTGTTGCGCCACGGCCTCTGGCACGGCCTCGGAGTACCACGCGCGCGTGGGATTCGCGCCCGACGCGGAGCGCGCCGCCATGGCGAGTGCCCTGACCGCGTGGTAGAGCGCCGTCTGGTCGTCCGGGGCGCCCGGCAGCCTTATCTCCGCGACGCAGTTGCCCGCGTTGGCCGAGCCGGCAGTGACGGCACCGTCCACGTAGACGGGGTACGCGTCCCCCCTGCACGGCGGCGGCACCTGAACGCCGAGCGACTTGAGCCTGTCGAGGGCCGAGACGAGCGCGCTGAGCGCCCTCCCGTCAGTGCCCCCGGCGAGGTAGAAGGGGCCAGCGCGCTGCTGTTGCTGCTGGGCCAGCTTCTGTATCAGCTCGGTGAGGTCAACGGTGTACTCTTGTCCCCCCGCGACCTGCGTGGCCTGGGACTGCTGCGTCCCCACGGGCTGCGGCCTCGACTCGGGCACCTTGCAGCAGCACCCGGCCGGGCACGACGCAACACACGTGCCTCCCACCCTCGCGCAGTAATTCGCGTCCACGCACTCCACTCCGGGCGGGCACCGCTGTTCCGGCTGTGGTGGTTGCTGCTGTCTCTGCTGGAGCAGTCTCTGTATCAGCTCGGTGAGGTCTACCGCGAACTCGGACACGGCACTAGCGGTGCACGGAATTTAAAGAGCCGCGCCGTGCGGGGAGCCCGGGCACAGAAAATTTAAGCGAGCGCGGCGCGCGTGCCATGGAGCTTGGCGCGCCCGCCGAGCCCGAGCTCTGGCAGAAGCGGCGGGAGCCCCGCGCCGGTAGCGAGCCCGGCCGCCCCCTCCGCGCGGCGTTCGTGTCGTTCAGCCCGGAGGAGGTGGGCGTGGTGGTGCCGGGTCTCACCGCCGTCGCGGCGTCCGACGTGGGCATGGGCGGCGCGCGGAGGGGCGCGCGCGTGAGGGAGTGGAGGGGGTGGAGACTTGCCACTGGCCCGCTGGCCGCGGCGCAGACTGTGTATGCAACCCCGCTCCCCGCCCGAGTGGAGGGGGCAGTCGAGCTCAAGTCGTGGGTGATGAGGCTCGTGTGGGAGAGGGCAGTGGAGCTAGCGGAGCGCATGGTTCCGGCGGCCAGGCACCGCAGCGGCACCGTGGTTCCCGTCTAGCGGTTGGTGGGATAAGGAACCGCGGGGCATGCGTTTGCGCGCGCCGCTCCTTTCTGGCAGAGCTGTAGGGCATAATTGTTAAATATCTTCCAAATTGTCGTGGCATGAGTCGCGACTGGAACTCGCTGGGGAAGGCCGTGGGGGAGATGCTGCGCGAGTACACCCGGGAACTGCAGCGTGCAACGCAGCTGCTCAACGCCGGCGCGCCGCAGGTGGTCATGATGTGCGAGCGCGGCCACGTGACGGTGCTCCACAGAGCGGTGCCGGAGCTGGGCGGCTTCGCGCACGCAGTGCAGCGCGGAGGCGTCAAGCTCGTCGAGCTGCCAGACTGGGCTGTCAGCACGCTCAAGCACATGGCAGACATGCTGGAGCAGCTCGGCAGCGCCATCTCTGGCATCCCGGAGATGGCAGACGTGGAGATAGAGGGAGTCCGGCTGACCCCCCAGCTGAGGAGACTGCTCGCCGCCGCTGCCCTCCAGCGGCCCGAGCTCGTCAAGCTGCTCGACGAGATGGAGGCGAGGAGGAGGGAGCACGCGGCGAAGCTCGCGGAGATGCTGGCACAGCACGTCCGGCTGCCCCCGTGCCCCCACGTCGACCCGGCGACCAAGCAGAGGTGCGGCGCGCCCGCGAGGCCCGTCGTGCTGCACAACGCGCACCTGGAGCTCCTGGGCCTCCAGCACGTCGCGTCGGCAGCCGCGGCAATGGCGAGGGCCGCGGCGATAGCGCGGCAGACCGGCTTTGACAGGTTAATGCGGCTGCAGGGAGTCGGCACGTCGTCGCTGGCGTTCTTGTTCTGGGCCGCCGCGATCAACCGCCGCCCCGACAGGGTGGGGCCGCTGCTCTCGTATGTTGGCCTCGCGCCGGTGTACGTTTGCCCGGAGTGCAGAGCTGGGTACAAGGGCGCCGTGAGGGTGTGCCCCAAGTGCGGCCGCCCGGCGCTGCCAACGCTGCCCACGAAGGCCGTCGCGGCAGCGCTGGGCGGCGTGCCGCTGAGACAGACGCTCTGGGCGCAGTCGCGGGCGTGGGTCATGGGGCGGGCGCTGTTCATGCAGGCACTGGCTGGCCGGGCGCCAGCAGTGATGGCCGCGCTCGCCCGCTTCGGGTCAATACACTATGCGCGGTACATGGACTGTTGGCACCGGGCTGGCGGGGACGCGAGGAGGGCGCGCGAGCTCGGCTGCATAAGCCACAAGCTGCTCTTCCTCGCGTCGAGAGAGCCCGAGAGGTTCGCCGAGTACGCTGTATACGTCGCCGTTGCGAACGCCACGCTGGAGGTCGTGAAGATTTACATCATAGCCGCGGCGTGCGCGCGCGGCTACCTGGAGAGGCTGCGGCCGGTCGAGCCCTACGGGTCGCACAGGGCGTTCTGGCCGCCCGTCCTGTTCTGGAGACTGCGCAACGACCCGCCGGAGGACTACATCCGCTGGTTCGGCGCTGACGTGGAGGCGTTCGAGAGGGAGAGGAGGGCGCTGAACGAGAGGGGCGCGAAGCTGCTGAGCGCGTACTCGGAGGCGCGCAAGAGAAAGGGCGCGGAGGCGTGGGAGGCGTGGGTTGAGGTGTTCGCCGCGGCGCAAGCCGAGCCGCGGCTCGCGAGGACTTGAAGGCTTGAGAAGACTTAATATAGAGACTTTTCCTCCCTCCCGAGTGCGGGCTCTCGCCCCGCTCCGGGGGCTCCGCCGCGCCCGCGCGGGCGCGGCGACGCGCTCGCCGCGCGTGCAGTGACGCCGCCGGCCCCCGGCGCGGGGAAGCGTACGGGGAGCGCGGGGAGTGTGCGGTACAGGCCTACGCGCAGGTCCGCAAAAAGCGGGCGGCCGCCAAG
>Ga0080004_1174721_pt1 | contig 18299 bp, 19 predicted proteins | sample WasSprMetagenome_FD_69207 | JGI IMG/M metagenome (GOLD analysis project Ga0080004, IMG submission 69207) | Sulfidic aquatic microbial communities from Washburn Spring, Yellowstone National Park, USA - WS (SPADES assembly) (version 2) | ecosystem: Environmental > Aquatic > Thermal springs > Hot...
AACATCCTTACCCCATCCCCCCCTCCCTCTTCCAGCCTTCAAACCCCTACACCTAGGCCTCCTACCAAGAAGTATAATCCTGCCATGGTTACCCCTACCCTTCAAACCAGCATTTACATAGACTTCATCCATCTCAACAGCATCTGAGAGCATCCTCATAGAGCATCTAACATACCTCTCTACAGCATACATTATCCTCCTGAACGACCTGTATACAGAGCCGTAGCTGCGCTCAACATCTATGGAGGCCCTCGAGAAGGGTATATTATGGCATCCACTGAGGTATATTATGAACAGGTATTCATTCAGGGGTATCCTTGAATATTCGAACTCCGTACCACTCTTATCGTTGAACGTCTTTAAACAGCTCTTACACCTATACCTCCTGTATACATCCCTATACCATCCCCAACCTATAATAGATAGAGAACCACAGTAGATACACCTAACACCATTAGGCCACCTAACCTCTCTAAGAAGCCTAGCAGCAGAAGCCTCAGACATAAATATAGCTAGAAGATCAGACAGCATCCCACAACGGTTAGAAAGACCGTAAAATAAACCCTAAACCCACCAACACAAAATAGATTAAGAGCGATTGGTTTTATTGTGCATGGGTAGTAGGTATTGTCCCTCGTTAGGAGATACAGTATCGCCTATGGGTACTGTAATTTTTGTGGGTATAATTCTCTGTTCTCTAGGTCTGGGCTAGTGTTGGAGAGGGATGAGAAAGTATTGTTTGTTTGTAAAGTTCTTGAGGGGCGTGCTCAGGTTCCATTAAAGAGGGAGAAGGCCTTCGAGGCTGTTGGCGCGAATATTCTTAGGCTATTCACGTACATTAGTGGATCGATTTCAGAATCGCCTAGTGCGAGGGCGATATATCTCTTGGGGGAGATTGTGGTCACATCAAAGAATCTAATATTCATAAATGATGTAGGATTCTTCACCTCTAAGCCTGTGTGCGTCTTCATGCAGCCTATTGATTCAATAACCTCAGTAGGTATAGGCCTACCACGTCTTCCCTTCGCAAAGAAGACTCTCTTAATAACATACAAGAGAGATGAAAACCTCTACGTCATTGATATTCGAACAGATATTGATCCAGAGAAGGTAAAATCATACATCGAAACAATACTACGTGAAAAACCTCAGTCGGTATGAAAAATGGATCCTGTCAACCAGGTAATACGCCTCCTTGGGTTTTCATTATTGTGAGTAGGTTTCTTATTATTGCTATTGCTGCTGCATAGTCTTCTATAGGCTTGATCCTCCACGTGTTTATATTATTGTAGAATCTCCTAGTCCTCTGCTTTAGGTATCTGGAGAATCTCTCAACAGCATTCCTTAAACCGAACCTCTAGTATCGATATTTTAGACCAAGCCTTTCTAGAGCCCACCTATACCAGGGGCCCCTGTCAACTATTATTAATGGCTTGTTGTGGCATCTATCCAGGACGATCCTAAGGAGCTTCAGAGCAATAATAATGTTCCTACCCCATGAAGCATAGACTGCCAGTATCTCCTCTGAATCCATGTCCACAGCAGACCATACATATGCTCTAAGACCATGAAGCTTAACCACGGTCTCATCCACCGCTACAGCATCCCTAAACCTCCTCTCTACAGAGGATACCCTAGAGAACTTGTAAGACTATATCCTAACACTCTCCCTGGAAGCCATGGTTACATGGTATCTCTTAGAGAGGTCTCTAAGGCTTAAACCAGCAGCATGAAGCATAACAGAGTAAGCCTTCTCACCCAATGGATAATTATTAAACCTGAAAAGCCTGGACATCCTATCCATTATATAATCCAAGACATGCATAAGAAAACAGAATAGAAACCAAGCCATAGATACAAAAAGAAAGCTTAAGTAAAAGTTAACAGGATCAGGTGTCGATTGTAAGGAAAATAAGGCAGAGGTGAATTGAGAGAGAAGAGAAAAAAAATGAACGCTAAGAACCAGGTGTTAATGATTTTTCTACCGGCCATGGCTGCTTCGCTCGGAATCTTAGGAGTCTTCCTGCTGCAACGCAGCTCAGGGGCATCTTTAATCGAAATAATTGTGAATTATGCGACAGAGCTTGTACACGATGTTGGTTACGCGGGTATACTGATAACAATGGCTCTTGAGAGTGCACTTGTGCCCATTCCGAGCGAGGTGGTGATGCCTTTCGCCGGCTTTCTTGCCTGGAACGGTAAGCTGGACCTCTTCTTAGTGGTAACATGTGGCACTGTGGGGAACCTATTAGGCTCAGTAGTACTTTACGTATTAGGCAGCGGGCCAGGACTCTCTTTAGTGAAGAGGTATGGAAAATATCTACTTATCGATGAAAGCGATATGGAAAGGGCGTGCGTCTTTTTTTGGAAATACGGAGGGCTAATAGTATTTGTCGGAAGGATGATGCCGGCGATCAGGACTGTGATCTCCCTCCCAGCAGGGATTGCCAAAATGGATATTCGCAAGTTTGTGGCATACACTTTTATCGGCTCCGTACCGTGGAATATGCTCCTTGCTTATTTAGGTTGGTTATTGGGTGAGAACTGGGCAACGATAGAAAGTTACACAAGAGTACTTGACTACGTTACAGTAACCATTATGATGCTATCGATCACCAGCTATATCATGTATAAGAAAATTAAATTGGGAAGAAGATGTGAATTTTTAGAGAAAATATGACTGGGTCAGGGTAATCCAGCCTTAATGATTAATGGATAGCCTTCCTTCACTAGGGGTGGAATCTATCCTTAACTTGATTTTTAATGTTTGTGGATCATATCCCATATTGCTGGTCTTCTACTCTCTCCAAACACTATTAGCTCTATCCCTGCGATCTCGCAGTATGTTACTAGTTTATCCACATGATTTCCTGCGACGCCTAGTATGTGATTTGATGGAAATACTGAGATGAACTCTTCAAAGCTGCAGTTGAGCTTGACGAAGACATGGGGCCATGTTGGTTGGTCATTGAGGCGAGGCGCCCTCTCTCCTTCTCAGGTAGGTCTGGAACTACCTCTCTCACAATGACCATGTAGAGCTTATCATCGTATATGCCCATTCTTGCGAAGGTCATCTCGCCCGGTGCGGCATCGAATTCAACTGAGGCCCACCAGCCTTGAAATATAGCTCAAGCGCGGGACGAAGTGTGACCTTCTTGAAGTTTTCTCTTGGATCATCACTTCCTGTCGCATACCAGCTTGAATGTTTTCCTGAATCGCAGAGATCCTTGTCCGGATGATATAGCCTCACGTCTACGAATAGCACTGGAAGCCTCCACTATTATACTTCAGGACCCGCATTGTAACCTTCGGCCTCGGTTGCGTTTTTACGTCTATAGGCAGCCTAGATATGCTATCAAAGATGTAATCCAGAACATGCATAAGAGAATAGGATAGAAACCAGGCCATAGACATAAAGAGAGAAGCTTAAGTAAAAGTTGACAGGATCCACGATTACTGCATATTCGACTTGCTTACCCTCGAGATTCATCTATTCCGATGAGCCATGTATGTGGATCGTAAAAGTCTAAATATGAATTTTTAAGGATTTAGGGAGGTTAAGATTGGCGGGTAAGAGTATCTTTGATAAGATATGGGAGCTCCATACCTTGTATGAGAAAGAAGATGGTGAGACATTAATCTACATCGATAGGCATTTAACCCATGAGGTTACTTCTTTTATAGCTTTTGAAGGGCTTAGAGAGAAGAATAGGAGAGTACGTAGACCAGACCTAACATTCGCTGTAGTGGATCATAATGTTCCTACAGCCGATAGGCTTAAACCGATAAAAGACGAATTATCAGCAAAACAGGTAGCAGCGCTTGAGAAGAATGCTAGAGACTTTGGATTAACATTATTCGATCTATATAGCCCCTACCAGGGGATAGTACATGTAATCGGGCCAGAACTTGGCCTAACTATCCCAGGAATAACGCTTGTATGCGGAGATAGCCATACATCCACGCATGGAGCGCTGGGGGCACTAGCATTCGGAATAGGTACAAGTGAGGGGGAGCATGTCTTAGCAACCCAGACACTATGGCTTAGGAAGCCTAAGAAGATGCTCATCAGCTTAGAGGGGAATCTATCTGAAAATGTTACAGCTAAAGACGTAATTCTATGGGTCATCAGGAATATAGGTACAGGTGGTGGAATAGGTCATGTAATAGAGTATGATGGCCAAGTCGTTAGAGAAATGAATGTAGAAGAACGTATGACATTATGTAACATGGCCATAGAAGGTGGAGCAAGAACAGCAATAATATCCCCAGATGAGAAGGTATTCGATTATGTTAAGGGTAGACCATATGCTCCAAGTAGTGATGAATGGAGCCGAGCATTAGGGTACTGGAGAAGTATTGTTAGCGACTTAGATGCAGACTACCACAGGATTATCAGATTTCATCTAGATAAGTTGGAGCCTCAGGTTACATGGGGGACTAACCCCGCTATGACCATAGGGGTTACGGAAGAAGTACCTGACCCAAGAGAATTTGATGACCCCGAAGAAAAGCAAGCTGTTGAGAGAGCTTTAAAATATATGGGGCTACATCCTGGCATAAAGATCACGGGTATTAACGTAGATGTAGTCTTTATAGGATCATGCACTAACGGTAGATTAACAGACTTGATAGATGCTGCGAGAGTCGCGCTAGGCAGAAGGGTTGCGCATAATGTGAGAGCACTGGTTGTTCCAGGGTCACAGCTTGTTAAAAGAAGTGCTGAGAGGCTCGGTCTCCATAGAATATTTATCGATGCAGGGTTCGAGTGGAGAAACCCTGGATGCAGTATGTGTATAGCCATGAATGAAGATAGACTCAGACCTGGAGAGAGATGTGCTAGCACATCTAACAGGAATTTCGAGAATAGGCAGGGTCTAGGTGGTAGAACCCATCTAGTAAGCCCTATCATGGCTGCTGCAGCAGCGGTCTATGGTAGATTTATAGATGTTAGAGAACTAGACCTTCCTAGTAGAGAAGAAATTATGAGAGGTCTTGGGCTGTAGCTGTGAATGAAGCTGCATGGCTCATACATGATGACGTAGCAGAACCTGAAAGCATAGATGCGGGGATGAAGCTTGGAACAGGATGGCCTCAGGGGCCATGCGAGTATGCTGACAAGAAAGGATTAAACAATATACTTGAGAAGCTAAAACAACTATACAATCAGTATAGAATGGAGATGTACAATCCCTGCCCACTAATATTAGATTACGTAAACAAGGGATGGATAGGGAAGACGGCAGGAAGAGGATTCTACAAATATTAACAAACCTCCCTCCTTTATTTTTAGGTATAAGACTTCTCTAGGATCGGTTAGGTATAGGTTTTTCCTACGCATTAACAGAATTGTTTGAGAGAGGATGGAAGAAAGATGAACTCTTCAATCCACGAATTCCCTAATATTCATAGACAGCCCTATGAGCCTTGTTTTAAATAAATTTTTAAGTAAGGTTAACAGATTCTCCGAGTGGATGGAGCCAATACTTGATGATTCAACTATCGTATTAGGGGAGCTGGCTGGTAAAAGATTTAGTCAATATAATGAAGAGACTGAGCGGGGCTTCAGAGTTAAGATAGATAGACTGCTGTCTGAGGGGTTACGTAACGTAAAGATCCACTATATTTCTGATAAGCATCATGTGGTTGAGATAATTGAATGAAGAATTTAGGAAGATCATAGAGGACACCAAGAGACTTAGATACCCATATAATCATCTTAGAATTCTAGCATATATCGCTACAAGGATCCTAGGGGACGCCTCTGAAATAAAACTTCTTAGAGGTATGGCTGCGGCATACTACACAAATGGATATTGTGCAACTTTCGAGGTAGATGTCTATTCACCTAAGCTTTACAATAATCCTGGAATACTCCAGATGCTTGGATTTAAACAGCATAAAGAGCATCCTATGTCTCCATGGATTCTAGAAGAAACAGATACAGTTATTGATTTCGTTGGTTTAGATATACCTTTCGATTTTATCTTAGTTGAGATAGGTGGTGATGGCGTAGAAATACTTTCATTAGAAGACGCTTTAGCCTACTACTTATCAGAGATAATACATTGGGCGCCATCTAAAGAGGCAGTCCAAAGAGTTAACATTATATATATCGCTCATCAAGATAGGATTAGAAAAGACACTCTAAAGAAATCACTGAGTAAAATGATTGCATACGATAGCTTGAAAAGAGTATCTCCTACGAAATTTAGTGGTAAGCTCTCATCTAAACTTACACAATTTCTAGAAGAGATTACTAGGGAAGGATAAAGTCTTGAAACCATTTTCTTGGGAAAAATTATTCGGAGCTGGTTGGTAACTAAGATGTTTTCTTCTTTAGTTCTTTTATTTTTTCAGTGAGTGCCGGCACTATCTTAAATAAGTCTTCAACTACACCGTAATGTGCTACATTGAATATGGGTGCATTCGGGTCTTTGTTCACGGCTATTATTAGATGTGAGTTCTTCATACCTATAATGTGCTGGAACGCTCCACTAATACCGAGCGCTAGATAGAGTTTAGGTTTAACGGTTTTCCCAGATGAGCCAACTTGCCTGTCCGAGGGGAGCCATCCTTTATCCACGATAGGTCGGGAGCATGCTAAAACCCCTCCTAGAGTCTTAGCTAATTCTTCGGCAAGAGCTATGTTTGTTTGATCTTTAATCCCTCTACCTATTGCAACAAGTATATCAGCAGACGTAATATCTACTTCTCCGATTTTTGGAAGAACATATTCTATGAACTTTTTCTTTACAGGTTCAATTTTACTAGGTGGGGGAAGCTCGATTATTTCTCCCTTGAGAGCCCCCTCACTAGCTGTGATTACACCTTGCCTAATAGTTGCAATATAGCTTTCAGATTTCCTCACATTCAATCTAGCATAGATCTTTCCACCATACATTTGGCGTACTGCGGTCAGTTGTCCATCTTGAATGTCTAGGTCTAAGCAATCCGTTATAAGAGGTATGTTTAAGGATACTGCAAGGCTTGGAGCAAGATCAACCCCGTAAGATGTATGTCCTATCATTGTTAAGGTAGGCTTTACTTCTCTAATAATGTTAGATAATACCTGTTGATATAAATCAGAATTGAAGAACTCGAACCTATCATCATCTATCATTAAAACTCTATCAGCGTATCTCGCTAAAACTTCTACTTTATCTCTAATATTCTTCCCTAGAATGATTGTAGATAATCTCGAATTAGTTTTTTGAGCTATTTCTCTACCCTTGCTAAGCATCTCGAAGGTTATTTCTCTTATCTCCCCTCTTCTATGCTCTGCTAGTACTAGTATCTCCAAGCCTAGATCATCCCCCTCGACTTAATAATCTCAATAATCTCAGAAGCGACTTCTTCAGGGGTGCCTTTAATGAGTTCCGCTCTTCTCTCCATGGATGGGATATACATCTCAGATACCTGTATCCATGAACCTTCAATTCCTACTTCTGACCCGCTTAAGCCTAGGTCGTCTATGGAGAGAGTCTTGATCTCTTTCTTCATAGCTCTCCTAATCCCCATGATGGATACATATCTAGGCTCGTTGATGCCTGTCTGAATAGTTATGAGAGCGGGAAGCTCAACCTCGACAACTTCTTCCAACCCGCCTTCTAGCTCCCTATTAACAATAACCGAGCGATCTTTAAACTCGATCTTTTTAGCAAGTGTTACATGCGGTATATCTAAGAGCTCAGCAAGAGCTGGGCCGGTGAATCCGTATCCATCATCACTCGACTGAGCGCCTGTTAGGATGAGGTTGAAAGGTATCTCTTTTATAGTTTTTGAGAGAATCTTTGCTATTATGTATGGGTCTGAAGTATTTATTCTCTTATCAGTTATTCTTATTGCTTTATCTGCACCCTTTGCTAAGCATTTTCTCAATGTGCTGTCAGCATCTTCACTTCCAACTGTTATTACCGTTACATTGCCTCCAATCTTCTCTTTGATCCTTATAGCTTCTTCAACAGCGTAGTCATCCCACTCATTTATATCGAACACTAAACCACTTTTCTCAATATCTCTCCCAGTCCTATCGATCTTTAACTCGACTTCAGCCGTCTCGGGAACATGCTTAACACAGACAACAATCTCCATAAAACCACCTATCCATAAAACTATCTTATCATAGTGTATTGAGAGGATATTAAATATAAGTTTTAGATGCGTTCAGATGGATGAACAGCATGTATTCGTAAACATTATAAATCTTCCTAAACAGAGTGGCTGGAGGTTAGGTGACGGTTGATACTGAGGGTAGTCGATTTCCATGTACATCCTATTCCAGGAATGATAAGTGAGAGAGAATTACTAAGAGAGGCTGAACTCGCAGGTATAGATGTAGCTGTTTTGCTGGCCCTGGACCTAGACCCCCATTATCTTGAAGATAAACGTACATTAATCAAGTTTCTTGAAGAATGTATAGAGCATAATAACTTGAACTGCCTAGGCTGCTTAGAAACCGTCAAGGATATTCTTCAAACATGTTTTACAAGTAATGAGTATATTGCAAAGCTTGTTAAGAATAATCCAGACAAATTTGTCGGGGTGGGCTCTATAAACCCGTCTAAAAGCATGTTATACGTTAAGGAGAAGTTGAAAGAGGTTGATAGACTCGGCATGGCTGGGGTTAAGCTTATCCCGACACTCCAATTCTTTAATCCTTTGAAAGAGAAGAGTAAATTAGAGAGAATCTTTGAGTTCTGTGAAGAGAGGCAGAAGATAATCATCTTCCATACAGGGTGTGACCCATCCATCTGGGAAGAACCAGCCTTATCTCAGAACGCTAACCCGGCCATGCTCGGGTATTATGCTAGTAAATTTAAGAAGGTGCCAATAATACTAGCTCACATGGGCTCATATAGCCGGAGATACCCAGGGATCTGGTTTGATGAAGCGCTTGAATTAGGTAGAAAATATGGTAATGTTTGGTTTGATATCTCGGCTGTCCCATACTTGCTAACCGAGGAGAGATATGTAGGGAAGGTATCTAGAGAGGTAGGTTGGGATAGAGTATTATTCGGGTCCGATTATCCAGTAGTTGGAGGTTCTAGCATAATGAGCGTGCTAGACATCGTCCAGGATTCCAACTTACTCCCAGAAAATAATTTGGAGAAGGTGCTGCATCTAAATGCTTCAAAGCTTCTAGGATTATGATGCTGCTTGGGTCTTCCTCAGCTCTTCCTCTCTTAAGACTCTTCTCAAGACTTTTCCAACCATGCTCATAGGTAGTTCTTTCCTAAACTCAACTTCTCTGATTGCTTTGTATGGTGCAACTTTTTCATTCATAAACCTCATAATCTCTTCTTCTGTAGCCGTAGCACCCTCCCTCAATACTACGAATGCTTTCGGGATCTCACCTGATAGTGGGTCAGGCTTACCGACTACAGCTGCAAGCTTAACAGCTCGATGCTCATACAGTATATCTTCAAGCTCTCTCGGATAAACACTGTAGCCCTTATACTTAATTAGGTCTTTCTTCCTATCCGTTATGTAGAAGTATCCATCCTCATCCATCTTCCCAAGGTCTCCTGTATACAGCCATCCATCCCGTAAGACTTCACTAGTTTCTCCAGGTCTCTTCCAATACCCTTTCATAACCTGGGGGCCCTTAACCACCAATTCTCCAACCTCGCCTACCGGCATCTCTCTTGCACCAGTTTCTACGTCAACTATCTTTGCATCGGTATCTGGCCATGGAACACCTATACTGCCTATCTTCACAGTCTTCATAGTTGGGTCTAAAGGATTACAATGAGTTACAGGAGAAGCCTCTGTTAACCCGTATCCCTCAACAAGTACTGCACCCGTCATCTCCATGAACTTCTTCTGAACCTCCGGCGGTAATGGAGCGGCGCCCGAGATACAGAACCTCACAGACCTGAGATTATACTTCTTTGCTTCAGGATGGACAACTATTAAAGCATACATTGTTGGAACCCCTGGGAATAATGTTACTTTATACTTCTGTATTGATTTTAGTACTTCGACTACATCGAATCTTGGAAGTAGGACCATTGTTGCTCCGGCATATATTGTAAAATTCATAGCTACCGTCATGCCGTAGATGTGGAAGAACGGTAGAACGGATAAGCCTGTATCTTCACCTCTCTTTGCCTGAAGCCATGCAGAGCAGCCGATAGCATTAGATAGCATGTTCATATGTGTTAGCATAGCTCCTTTTGGGAGACCTGTAGTTCCACCAGTATACTGTAAGACTGCTAAGTCTTCTTCAGGGTTAACCTCAACGCCGGGAGGTTGCTCAGGGGTCTTCTCAACCAGCTCCTTGAAGAAGTACACGTTTGGCTGGGGTGGGACTTCAGCGGTGGGCATCCTCTTTAAGAGTTTTCCTAAGAAGGCCTTAAGGCTTGGCATATATTCTCCAAGTCTAGCCACTACTGCAAACTTTACTCTCGTCTTCTCCCAGACCTTCTTAAGCCTTGGGAATAATGCATCAAGCAGCACGATAGCTTTAGCTTCGGAATCCGAGAGCTGGAATTCCAGCTCCCTCTCTACAAACAACGGACTTATACCCGTAACTACTGCACCAATCTTTAAAGCTCCATAATATGCGACTACAAACTGCGGCGTATTAGGTAGATATAACCCAACGACGTCACCCTTCCTTATACCTAGATTATACAGGGCAGTGGCAAACCTATTCACTAAGCTACCCAATTCTCTATAAGTTATCTTTTTACCTAGAAAGATTATTGCAGGCTTACCTGGGAAGTCTTGAACACTTTTCTCTAGTAAAGCATGTAGGGGGACTTTTGGATAATCTATTCTTTTAGGGACGCCCTCAGGCCAATTCTTAAACCACGGTCTCTCAAAAATACTCGACCCATTCTTCACAGACATAACCTCGTATCTAAGATTCATTAGGAAGGGGATAAAAATCTTTAGACCGCATCTACCTAAACTAGAATTAGGCTTTACATTCTTCTGGTAACTCTTTTACTAAAAAGAATATGGGAATCTTCATCGTGAAGGATATCCCACTCTATACCATTTAATGTTTAGACATCCCGTGGCCTCGGTCTACTCAATTTATGAGAAATCAACTAATATTATAGTCTCCTCTTCTAGATGCTCATCCAATGTATAGTATTCATCTAGGGATATCTAGCTATAATACCTTAAGGAAAACAGCTATACAATCTCTGGTATCGCTCTATACTTCATGCATCCTATGGCTAGGCTGATTATGTCTCCACGACAACCTACATTAAGGTCTATGAATCCAAATCTCCAGTACCTATCTCAATATGTTTGATAGTTGGTATCTTCCACTCTCAGTCAAGGGTATAACGAATATATCTACCTAGAAGCATGTCTATATAGTGTTTGAATGCGGCTTAGTATTGATTGGTGTATATAGTGATGTAGTGGATATTGTAAAGTCTAGATATTTAAGGAATATTGGTATGGAAGAGGCTTTCAAGCAGCTCGCAAGAGACCTAGTAAGTCATGGCTATAAAGATCCTGTCAACGGGTAATACCTTTCTTATGTGCTGTATCTAGAAAAAACAGTTTCTTCACTTCATTATCTAAAGATCTAAAACTTGTAAACAAGAAAAGCTCAAGCAAAAGTTGACAGGATCGCTATAAAAATGCAAATCTATTTAAACAAGAATATATATCCCGAAGCAGAAATGGTATTTTGTAGCCATGACTTACTCTTTCTCAACTATGTTAGTTTACTGCTTAACTAAGGGGTTCTTATCAAAGAGCCCAACGATAGGGATGTCTTTAGGCTTAACCCCATATAGGGAAAATTATGCATTACTTCCTCCTGGGACTAGCTTAATAATGTATATCGTCTTGATACCTTCTGCCATAATATTTCTATATGGCTTGTATATTAGGTTGAGACTCTACGGGTTTAATGCTTTACTTACTTTATCTAAGGGTTTTAGAAGCTGGTTTATGCAGTCGTTGAAGTATTCTATCCTACAGAGGAGAATAGTTAGAGAGATAATCGCTGGGATAACGCATTTAACGACTAGCTATGGAGTACTTGTATTATTTATCGGCACTCTTCTAGTATTCATAGATAGTGATTTTCTGGAACCCTTTAACCAGAAGCTACTTCATGGAGCATTTTATCTGATCTTTGAGTTCATCCTCGATATATTTGGTCTATTCTTAATCTTTGGCGTAATACTCCAGCTTATTAGGAGGTGCGGTGGAGTTAAGAGGCTTAAACCTAGACTAGAATATTACGTATATCTTTGGGGGTTGTTATTCATCGGGGTATCGGGTTTTCTTCTTGAGTCTATCCGTATATCAGTAACTCAACCACCATGGAGTAGCTACTCATTCATAGGAAACATGATCTCGGAGATTATAATGAGTTCAGGTATACCGTCAGAAGTCCTTAGGAATCTCTATAATGTCTTGTGGTGGTCTCATGCCATTACAGCTTTTGGGCTGATTGCAGCCTTACCATATACTAATCTCCGCCACACTATCGTCTCCTTCATCTACACTGGGCTTACATACTCTGCACCACGTCCCCCACAACTAGCAAAAACACCACTCAAGCTAAGTGAAGTAGACCTATCATCTACCGAAGAATTCAAGATTGGTTTCAGAAAGATTAGTGATCTCGATTGGCTTCAGAAGATGGGGCTTGATGCATGTATAGATTGTGGGAGATGCGAAGCTGTTTGCCCAGCATATTCTTCTGGGACCCCCCTCTCTCCGAGAAATTTAGTCCAGAAGCTTATGAAGATAATGTGGAAGCATAGATTAAGATTGGAGAGAGATCTCATAGAATCTAAAGATTTAGGTTATGATGAGATTTATGCATGTACAACTTGTGGAGGATGCGTTGAGCAGTGCCCAGTAGTAATCAGCCCACTTGAATACATTATCGAGGCTAGGAGAGCATTCATAATAGATGGTAGGATGGGGAAGAAAGCCATTGAAACCTTGAATAACTTGACCAGGGTTGAGAACCCCTATGGTTTACCGAAGATCGAGAGAGAAGCACTAGTAAAAGAATTAAGAAGCCTCGGAGCTAAGACTATTGATGAACACCCAGAGCCAGAGTATATTTACTGGATAGGATGCTTAGCAACGTATGATCCGAGGATTAGAAATGTTGCGAGAAAAATGGTTGAGATTCTAAGTAAATCAGGGGTAGACTTCGCCATACTCGGTACACTAGAGAAATGTACAGGTGAACCTGCAAGGAGGATGGGTGAAGAAGGATTATTTCAAGAACTAGCTCTCAAGAATATTGAAACATTAAAGAGTATAAACGCTAAGAAGCTGATAGTTCACTGCCCACACTGCTACCAGATATTCAAGAATGAGTATAGAGAGCTTGGATTAGAAATAGAAGTTATACATCACTCAGTCTTACTTAGAAAACTTATGTCTCAAGGTAGGATAAAACCAAAAATAAGCATAGACACGCTGATAACACTCCATGATTCATGCTATATTGCACGCTTCAATAATATAACTAATGAGCCTAGAGAGCTACTGGCCAGTCTAAGATTTAAAGAGATGGAGAGGAGGGGGAAGGATACTTTCTGCTGTGGAGGAGGTGGTGGAAACTACTGGAGTGAAGTTAAGAGGGTTAAAAGAGAGAGTCTACAAAGACTAGAAGAAGCTACGAAGATAAATGCCGAAGTTATAATTGTAGAATGCCCGTATTGCATAGCTATGCTTGAAGATGCTGTAAGAGTAATGGGGCTAGAAGAGAAAATAAAGATACTAGATATATCGGAGGTTTTCTAAAACGATATATTACATCCAAGCATCCAAATGGATTGCTGATCTTATGCAGACACATGCCATCCTATCTCGTTAAAGGTACCCATGATAGTTCAGCTAAATCATACTGCATCCTAGCGATCATAGAGACCTGCTCATATATGTCGAGTTCTCTAGAAGTCAAACGGCTGAGTGTTAACTCCATCTTGATCTTATTTATCCTCTCGAGTAAACTATATAGTAGCTCAGTCTCATTATTGAAGAATATCCTGTACACATCATCATGATTGTCTTTCAGCAATGCTTTAGAGTTATTCAATTTTTCTAAGAATACCTTATCAAGCATCTTAAGTATGCCCTGTTGAGTAGTTAAAGCTATCTCTAAAGCCCTATCATTAATATTCTCTAAGAGATAAGCTGCAATTCTAAAGTCGAGTAAGTTGATATTGGATAGGTTTAGTCTTCTCTGTAGGGTTGGGTCTTCCGCACAGCTTCTAAGTATTCTAACTGTATAGAAATATAGTTTATCTACTTCATCATCTTTCTGGATGACTCTTTCAGCCTGTTGAATATCTTCCTCTAAGATAGATGTAATTGATTCTTCAATTGAATCCCTCGTAATCTGCCACATCCTCTTAAGAACATCCATAGGTTGTAGCTCTAATGGGTCAATCAATGTTTTCAGGATGAGTTTGTTATTACTATATTCTACTATCTCTAGACCCATAAGTTTATTCTTAACTCTTGAGAATTCTACATCGAATAAATCTTTAACAGTCTTCGGGACATCTATAACGATACTGCTGTATCCTAGCAAGTATGCTGCAATAACGCTATTCACTAAATGACCTATATCTTCTTGATATTTTAGATAACTAGTCCTCTCAAGCTTCTCCGCACTTAAAGTCTTGACTATCACAGCATCCTTAGTGATCAAGAGCTCAACGTTATCTCCTGGTTTAAGTTTTCTAGCTTCTATCCATTCCCTCGGTAGGCTTACAACCAGTGACCCACCGCTCTTCATTATTGTTCTAACTTCTTTAACGTTCATCCAGTTGTTCTGATCGATACGTACTAATATAGATTTTCATGATGAAATATTGATAAACCTCAAGAAATGATAAATCGTGGAACTATAATGAAGAGTGGCTGGAGGGGTAGAAAGAGTCTAGAGGTAGTTTTGATAGCATCTAATGCAGCCTTATATGCTGTAGTCGGTATCGCAACATATTTTGGGATATTCACCCCAGTCTTCGGTACAGTTAGATTCTGGCCATCAGTAGTAATTCCAGCTACATTCTCAATATTATTCTCCCCCTGGATAGGAGCGGTTGGAGCAGCTATAGGAATATTCATTAGCGACATGGTAGTACATGGAAACCCTATCTTGAGCATAACGGTTGGGGTTACATCGAACTTTATAGGATTCTACCTAATAGGCATACTCGCGCGTGGTAGATTAACCATCTTGAAAAGAATATCTTCGGTAGGCATCCAGGCCATCCCCCTAGTAGCTGCCGTATTCCTCTATCTTTCAGGGGGTTTAGATGAGGTTGTTTCATCCGTCTTCTTAGCTGTTGCAGTCGTAGTTTTACTGGTCAGCTTAGGAGTAGCCCACTTTAAACAACAGTACTCAAAGATAATCTATTCATCTTCCGCTGGCTTGATGGTTGGAAGCGCTATAATCGGGATAGGCCTCTGGGCTTATAGCCAATTTGCTATGCTACCGATAGGCGTATCCAATGCCCCTATAATAGCTTCATTAGTTTGGTTTCTTTGGACTTACTTAACAGAGATCCCCTTCTTAGTACTCCTACTACCACCAATACTATACGCAGTTGTTAAAGCTATGCCTGGGAAGGTAGAGGCAGAAGTATTGGCGAGTTGAAAAATATGATGAATCTAGGGAAGTATGGTTATGCATATTTCCCGTCTGCTTTATCTAGCATATTTTCTCCAAAACTAAAATCTGCAACAATGGATGGTGAAATCTATTTAGATAGGATAGGTGCAAGAGGCGGAGGATTCTCCCTTGTTAAAGGCTCAGAAACATGGGTTAAGATCTACCCAGATGAGTCAGATAGAACAGAAGTAGTAGTAAATGAGAATATACGGAATTTCCCACCATCAATTGAAGCTGCTGAAGAAATGAGGAGAAGATACAAGATAGAGGGTAGGATAGAGATTAAGCATAGGATCAGTGTACCTATTGGCTCTGGATTTGGCACAAGCGCTTCTTCAGCGGCTGGAGTAATACTTGCAATATCGTCTCTGATAGGTCAGGGCATTACATTGAGTGAAGTGGTAAGAATAACACATGAAGTCGAGTTAAGATGCAGGACTGGACTAAATAGTGAAGTAGGATTAATGACGGGAGGGTTAGTACTCGTTCTTAGAGAGGGGGCACCACCAAAAAGCATTATAGATAACATCCCTCTACCATCAAGCATTAAACTAGTTGCTATAGTATCGGGACCGATCGAAACACCTAACTCTCTGTCAGAAATATCAAAAATAGAGGAAGTCGAGAAGATTGGAGATAAATATCTCTCTAGGATACTGAGGCAGCCTACTATTGAGAGCTTCCTTAGGCATGCTAGAGAATTCTCATATGAATCAGGCTTCGTAACTAAAACAGTCGAAGAAATATTCAAAGTATTTGAGAGACTTCCAGTAATAGGGTATGCTCAGAACATGCTGGGAGAGGCTGTACACGCTTTAGTTTACGATAAGAGTCTAGACTTAGTTGTAAGAAGCCTAGTAGAATCCTTCCCAGACATGGAGCTCGTAGTCTCAGATATAACATCAATCTGTAATGTCTACTCCAAGTCTCTAGAGACCATAGAATTAGGGCAAACCTACAGACACTAGCAGAGAAGAACGAACTATTATTCTATCATGTTAAGAAAGTCTGCTTTGTGGTTGCTAGGTTATTAAAGAAGTTTATAAACTGCTTCTCTCTACCTAATGGTATTAATGCTGATGCAGCAAAGCTATGCCCATCGCCTGACCCTCCTACAGCTTCCGCTGACTTCATAGTTAACTCAGATGCAGGTGGCATCCTACCCGACTTAACTTCTTCACTTAGGAGCTTAGGTGTTCTAACGGATACTTTAACCCATTCTCCTTCAACTCTTCCAAGATTGGGTAGGGCGGGCTCGAAGTTCATGAAGCCTATGAGATATTTATCTTGAGCTACTATGCTTCGATAACTCAGCATTGAGCAGAATGTCCCAATAGTTTTAGTACCGAGACCTTTTAATAGATCATGTATGTGGAACCATTGGGTTACACCTTCAACTTTAAGCTTAGTCCTAGAGAGAACACTAAACAATTGGTTAAATCTATTCTTTCTTTCTTCTTCAAGTTTTTCAGCTTCCTCAAATTCTATTCTTCTTGAAAGAAGATAGTTAATAACCTTGTATGGTCCATTACGATAATATCCTATACTACCAATAGCCGTTAGGATGGATGAAAGCTTACTCCAAGGCTTATTAAAAACCTTTACATTATATGATTCTTCACGTCCAATCTTAATCTCTACGTCTCCTACACTCATAGAATCTTCTAAAGGTATTCGGTTTAACCCTACTAACGGGCCAGGTATCTCTGCTGAGCCTACAACCGCCATCCATGCAGAATCTCTTATATCTACGACTTCACGCATTAGTAGGTATGTTGCAGTTGAGCCACTAACATCCCTCTCCCCACTAAAACCATAGAGTTCAGGGTTCAGGTTTACAACATATGGACTATCAATCTTCACAGGGTCATGATGGTCAAGTATTAGAGCTCTCAATTTTGTTTCTTCACTCATCTTTGCAATAAGGTCCGCTCTCCCCGACCCAATATCTAGAAAGATATAGAATCTACAGTCTGTAGAGTAGACAAGCTTGAGTATAGCTGGATGTATCTTCTCAATACATATCAACCTATAGTTAACCCCAATCTTATTCAAAGCAGAGGCAGATATACCTGCAGCGCATAATCCGTCAGCATCATTATGGAAAACCAGTCCAACAACCCCACTATAGCTTCTCAATTCTCCGGCAATATCTTTAATCAACCCGAAGTACTTTTCCCTCATCCCACAAGATATCAATAGATTAAGAGGTTAATAACTAATTCTAGTGATAATGAAGATAGTGTCCGGATAAGGTGTTATGTTTAAGGGCTGGTTGTTATGTCTTGTTTGTATGGATGTTGTGGCCTTGATCTGTAGTTGTTTTAAGCGTAATAAAAAGTAGGTTGGTTAAGGTCTTAGCTGTCTTGGACTATATGTTTCATGGTAGTTGTAGGAGGGTTTCAAAGGTTCTGAGCATGGCTTTGGAGCATATAAGCAAGTCAGCGGTACACTACCTTGCTAGGAAGGTATCTACAATCAAGGTTGCTAGGGAGCCTAGGTATAGGAGGTGTATAGCTGTAGATGGGACTAAGCTACGTGTTAAGAAATCCTATGTATACGTATGGTCTGCAGTAGACGTTGATTCTAGGGAATTACTGGCTCTAGAGGCATCGTACGATAGGAGTAGCCTAAATGCTCTAGCATTCCTCAGGAAAGCATTAAGGATGTG
>Ga0080004_1175632_pt1 | contig 18297 bp, 21 predicted proteins | sample WasSprMetagenome_FD_69207 | JGI IMG/M metagenome (GOLD analysis project Ga0080004, IMG submission 69207) | Sulfidic aquatic microbial communities from Washburn Spring, Yellowstone National Park, USA - WS (SPADES assembly) (version 2) | ecosystem: Environmental > Aquatic > Thermal springs > Hot...
GAAAGAATGTTTAGGTGTCATTTTGCTCCGGCCGGGATTTGAACCCGGGTCTCGGGCTCGAGAGGCCCGCATACTTGGCCTGGCTATACTACCGGAGCATTTGGGGTCTCTCTTGAGGCGTCTCATTTCCTGGGACGTTATTGAGTTGGCTGGAGCGTTATTTAAGCTTACATGGTGTTTGTAGTTTTGTATTCTAATATCCAGCCTTAGAAGTATGTTGGATGAGCCTGGAAGGACTGATTCCTTTTATAATCGTGGAAAAGGGGGCTGTAAGTAATGCCGTATGGGTGTTACTGAAGAGTTTACCTCAGCCCTCATCCTCAGCGAGTCCTAATGACTTCCATAGGTCTTCAGTATTTCTCTTAAATCTCTGTTTCTTAGTATACGTTTCTCACATTCTTATGTAGAATTGCATTTGTAAGCATTATTGGATATCTCTGAACCTTACAGCTATACTTCTTATTCTTCCCACCATTCCTGCCTTTAGCCTTGTATAATCCAAGGTAGTTGATAGACTTCCTATATGGTGTGGATTTATTGTAGACTAGTAGCTCAGCTAATCCTGCTAACCCGTTAATATCATCCCTATCCAGCCCTAGGATATCAGCTATATCCATGAATTTTGGGATAATCTTGGTAGCTTTATCAATGATCTCTCTATTAGCATCTTCAACCATCCTCTTTGATATCTTGACATCACCTCCAACATCAACGCCAACTATGTTAGCATTCCGTATCCTCTGAAGATTCCTGTAGAGCATCTGCTCCTTCATGAACGGTTGTCTCATCTAAACATCAATGATGGTAAAAGGTCTGAAGCATTTACGGATATTCTTCTCGATCAACGATAACTCATAGGATTTCCATGGTAAGTATACATCTCTCTTATCACTTTTGACGTCCCGCCAACTTTAGCCCTCAACCCATCCTTGAATCTCTCTAACCTTTTCCCACCTTCATGGCGAGTAGATTAATAGGCATTCTTGCCGTTACTGATCAACTCTTTCGACTGTTGCTATATATCTAGGATTTCTTTATTCTTTACTCATAGTACTAGGATGCTGGGTCCAGTATCTTGGTTGTTTTGTGATTGTTCTCAATGATTATTTTATGATCTTAGATTTGGTGTCTGGAGTAATGTTCTAAAGAATGTGTATGATATGTCTCCCAGGAAGATATAGTATAAGAAGCCTGCTGTAATGAATATTAGGAGAGGTATGCCTGGTGTAGCCCATACGTCATCTCTATCTATCTCTGAAAGCTCTGGGGAGAATAATCCAAACTTGAATCTTCTAGTATGGTCTGCCTCCTCCATTAAGAACCAGAATTTCCTATTCCTAGTATTCTTTAATCTTACACCAAACATCAATGCGAAGAATTTCCTTATGGTAGATTCATGGTGGAATCCTTCAAATATATCTCTCTTCCTGATTAATTGTGTTAAGTTGTATATGAGGATGGTGAGGGGGAGTATGAGGGAGAATATTAAACCGTTTGTTAAGGTTGCTAAGCCTGTGAATGGATGGAGGCTTCTATCTGGCTGGTGTAATGGTAGCCCTAGAGATACTATGAGGATAGCTTTAGCATCAGCTCCACCATACAATCCTAGGAAGTAGAACCCGAATGCTAAGCCGCTTGAAAAACCAATAGAGAGTATAGATAGGAGTAGCTTATCCATGGTCCATTTATAGGCTAGATCGAACACTGTTAGAACGGTAGCTAGTACACCTGAGATTATCCAAGCTTTATCATCTACTTCACGGTATTTCCAGTCGAGGTACGATGTATAAAGTAGGGTTGCAGAGACCAAGCTTATTCTAGTAATTAGGAGGGACTCTTGAAGCATATTTAGTCAACCACTACGTCAAAGGTTTTCATTACCTTAGGAATAAACTCTATAACGTCTGTCGCAGTTATATGTAATCCATAGATTGAGGCAGCTTCTTCACCTGCTCTCCCATTAATCCATGCACCGGCAGCTGCTGCCTCAAAGGGGTCTGCACCCTTAGCTAATAGAGCAGCTACAACTCCTGTTAGTACGTCTCCTGTCCCCCCAGTTGTCATCGCTGGAGTACCAGTCTTGTTTATAGCTGTCTTCTCACCATCAGAGATTATATCTATCATTCCTTTTAGAAGTATAGTTACTTTAAGTTCTGAAGCTTTCTCTCTAACTTTATCTATTCTCTCATGTAGTTCTCCACTTAATTCTTCTCTGAAGACCCTCTTAAATTCTCCTGCATGAGGGGTCATAACTACTTTTCTTCCAAGAATTCTTGGAAGTACTCCAGAGTATAGTGCAGTAGCATCTAAGACAAGCTTCTTATCTAGAGTTAAAGCTTCCCCTATAACAAACTCTATTCCTTTCTGACTTCCTTCAGCCAGACCAGGCCCGATCACGATCGAATCTACTGATGGTAGAATCTTTAGTATTCTTCTTGATGCACCTCTAGTAAGCTTTAAGTCTGTTAGAGGTATCACTATAACGTTTGGTGAGAGGGCTCTAATAGATAATGCAGTCTTCTCGGGTGCAGCTATATAGGCTAGGTCTACTCCAGCTCTTAGAGCGGCCATAGCCGATAAGAATGGTGCTCCATGATACATCCAGCTACCTCCAATCACAAGTACTACGCCATTCTGACCTTTATGAGATGAAGCTTTCCTCGGCCTTACAGCCTTCCTAACAATCGGCTCGTCAACTTCTATAAAATACATCATGAATGAATTATTATGCCTCAATATATAAGTAAACCCTTAGTTTAGAACTGCCCATCCACCATATACTTGATAATAATATTAGAAAATAACAAAAATAAAATAGTGTGGGATAGTTTTACTTCTTCTTGCTTGGTACTGGTGGTGCTAGGATTATCTCTATAGTGCTGACGTTTCTCGGTCTCCCGTCGTTTCCTACTCTTCCTTCCTCGGTTCCAATCTTGACGTTTTCTACTTGTGCATCGTGGATGAATCTTCTCCTAACGACTTCAACTACGTCTACGGCTTTACTTATTGCTCTTCCACGTGCTTTTAGTACTACTTTTCTTCCCTCGGTCAATGGTAGAGTCGTTGCAAGAACGTAGTTCATCGTTGGCTTCTTACCAACCAAGATTATGGATTCGCCGGATGGTCCTACGCTCATCTAAACCCCCTCAATTATACGGAGATTTTAAGGTCAAGACTCCTAAAAAACTTTTACATCAAAAATATCGGCTTATATTAGGTGGGGTTGAAGGATGATAGATATCTTTATTAGCTGTTATGACAACCTGCATTTTTTCCCTAGATATTTTGATTTTTCATGGAGTATGGTTTACCTTCTAATAGTATCTTCTCAGGTATTCTTGTTCTCCATTTTGCTAGGAACAGGGTATCTTCATTCTTGTTTCTAAGTTCATCTGGTAGCATTCTCGGTATTTCTTCTTCTATCGGATACCATCTTCCACAGTTGCTACATATTATTATTCCATCTCTTATCTCGATGCTATAGCATTTTAAGCATTCTGTAGATACGTTGCTTGAGACCTCTATGTTATGGTAGGCACAGTATAGCTCACATCTGTTGATCTTCTGGGGAGGCTGGATCTCCGACTCCGTGAATACTTTTAGTTCAAGTGGGAACTTCTTACACATTGGGCATGCAAGGAGGTCCATTAATCTATACTTCATGTCTTTCCTTCGATGATGATCACGTTCTACATCTTTAATTAAGTTTTCTAATGTTATGGTTTTTATTCTTGATGGTTTCAGTCTATAGTTGAGTTGGAGGCTGCCAGGATAAGTAATGTTTTGAATTATGTTCCTGTATTGCTTACTGTATGTTTAACGTGGTTTTTCTCATATATTGTTCTTGCTCTTAATGTTAAGCCTGATAGACCATTTATTACACCTCTAGAGGAGCCTGAGCCTACTGCGCCCCCCTCTGAAGCTCTAGTAAACCCTGCACCATACCTTAATACTCTAGTGGTAATACTTGTTATAACTGTCGCTGGAGTATTCTTACTCTATATGGCTAGGAGGATGCCTAGGGTATTCAAGAGCTTGATAACTGCTTTGATATGGACTGTATCCTTCGGTATATCAATGCTATACCTATTCCTGGGGATGATCCTCATCAACACGTCTATCCCTGAAGCGTTATTCATATACTCAATCGTCCTTGCATCGGTAATCACATACTTTATAGTGAAAGGTGGAGAGCTTAAATCATCTATTGCCTCGTCATATATTGCATCGGGTGCGGGAAGCATACTAGGTGCAAGCATACCGTACTGGACATTCCTAATACTCATTATCGGTATCTCGATATACGATATAATCGCTGTCTTCAAGGGGCACCTATCATCCATAACCAAGTCTGATGCACCACTACTAAGAGGGTTAGTTGTAGAGGTAGGTGATGTGGCACTAGGGCTTGGAGACCTCTTCTTCTACTCACTTACAATCTCAGCAGTACTATTCAACTATGGTATATCTCCAGCAATAACATCGTCAACCTCGATCATAATAGGATACACGATGGTAATCTATACGTTAAACAAGAGAAAACAGCTACCTGGACTACCAATACCGCTACTCCTAGCACTAGCAACGGCATTAGTCATTTACTATATGCTTTAAAGATGCTAGCACACTCATATAAAAGTAGGTTTAAAGGATCCATCATAGAATATACGTACTCATTCAATATTCGTAAATAGGGAATGTGAGGGCACTCTGAACTCTATGCTAGCATCTGTATTTACATAAGCTTTATTTATAGGTCTCTTCCACATCTTATGATGAACATGAAAAACGTGTTCTTCTCCGTTGGAGTAATATTGGTATTAACGTTGCTTCTATCGCCGCTAGCAGTATACGCAGAGTATACCCCGCCGCATACAAAGCCAGGCCCAGCAGCGGAGACTCTAATCTATAAATCTCTTGCTGTTGATGTTGCTCCAGCAGCTCTAGAAGCAGGAGAGATTGACGCATATCTTTTTGGTTTACGTTCTGCCGTTGCTGCAGAATTAATAGGAAAGCCTGGAATAAAATTAATGAGCGCTCCATCCGGGTTATATAGTATTGTGTTGAATCCCGCTCCCGCTCCTACTGGGCAGCTAAACCCATTATCGATTCCCGAAGTAAGAGTTGCGCTCCAATATGTAGTGAACAGAGACTATATAAGTAAAGAGATATTCAAAGGTTTTGCCGCCCCGATGGTTACATTCTTAAGCGCATACGACCCAGACTACATAACCATATTCGATATAGTTAAGAAGTATGACTTTAGATATGATCCAGAATATGCAAAGAAGCTGGTCACAGAAGCTATGACGAAAGCTGGTGCAGTAATGAGGGACGGTAAATGGTTTTATGGAGACCAACCGATCAAGCTAAAATTCATAATTAGGATTGAAGATGAGAGGAGACAGATAGGGGACTCGATAGCTACAGACTTAGAGAGGTTAGGTTTCGAGGTTGAAAGACTCTACCACCCATTCGGAGTAGCAATACAAAAAGTATACCAAACAGACCCTAAAGACTTTGAATGGCATCTATACACAGAAGGTTGGGGTAAAGGTGCGCCTGAGAAATATGATTCTTCCACGATAAACCAGATGTGCGCGCCATGGTTTGGGTACATGCCTGGTTGGCAGGACCCCTCATACTGGAACTACGTTAACGATGAGATAGACGCTTTAGGAAAGAAGATATCTTTAAGTGAGTTCCAAGATCTTGAAGCAAGAAATAAATTGTATAGAAAAGCAACCGAGCTATGTATTCATGATTCTATAAGACTTTGGGTTGCTACACGTCTTGATGCTTACATGCTCAATCCAAACATTAAAGGCGTAACAAATGATGTTGGATCAGGTCTTAGAGGAACGTGGAATATGAGAGAAGCATGGATTCCAGGTAAGGATACATTAGTATTTGGACACTTATGGGTTTGGACTGAGACAACAACATGGAACTGGATTGGAGGGTTCCAGGACGTTTATAGTATGGATGTGAGAAAAGCAACTTATGACTCACCAGTCTATAGACATCCATTTACAGGTCTACCAATGCCATTCAGAGCAAGTTATAAAGTTGAAACAGCTGGACCATTCGGTAAACTAACAGTACCCGAGGGAACATATACTTGGGATGCTAAGGAGGATAAATGGGTATCTGTAGCAGGTAAAGAAGCCACAAGCAAGATCACGTGGGATCTAAGTAAATACTTTAACTCGAAATGGCATCATGGTCAGCCGATAACTATTGCTGATGTACTCTTCTTCTTAGCATCACAGATAGAGAATACTTATGATGAAGATAAAGCAGCGATGGAGAGCGCCATAGCTGAGACTGTAAAAGTAACACTTGATAAGTTTGTTGGAATAAGGATAGTTGATGAAAAAACTGTAGAAACATATGTTAATTACTGGCACTTTGACCCTAACTACATTGCTGAATTCGGCTCCCCACTCGGCATAGATTACTCAATGTATTATAGTGAGACACCTCCCTGGGAGCTAATGGCCGCTATGAATGAACTCGTATTTACTAAGAAGCAGGCAGCATATGGTCAGACGATAGCTGAGAAACTCGGCGTTCCATGGCTCTCAGTCGTTTTAAGAGATCATGCAGAAATGGTAAAGAACGTACTGGAAGATTTCATACAGAAAGGGTATTTCCCCGAAAACTACTTTAAGCTCGGAGACAAGGTGTACGCTACTAAAGACCAAGCATTAGCTAGGTATCGTGCAGCGGTCTCATGGTTTAACGAGCATGGACATATGCAGATTAGCAACGGACCATATTATCTAAACAAATTTGACTCAGCAGCTCAATATGCTGAATTAAAAGCTTTCAGAGACCCAACATACCCATTCAAGCCGGGAGACTGGTACTATGGAGAGCCAGAAATGGTTGAAGTTATAGATGTTAGAGTAAGTGATGTAACAGCTGGAGATGAAGTAGTCTTTACAGCAGAACTTTCAGGGCCTGGAACTCTTGGAGCAAAATACCTCATAGTTAATCCAGCTACGGGGCAGGTCTTAGGACTCGGTGAAGCAGAAAAGATTTCTCCAACAACCTTCAGAGTTAAGCTAACTAAAGGATTTACTTGGGAGATAGGTCCAGGAACGTATAACCTAGTCATAGGGGCATACAGCGACCAAGTAGCATTCGTATCAGAAGCTATTGAATCATTTAGTGTATTAAAACGTGAAGTAGCTCCTGCAACTGTAACGAAATCCCTCGTAGAGACAACATCAATAGTATCAACGGTAACAACAATGCCACCAGAAGTTATTGGAATATTCGCAGTTATCCTTATAATTGCAGTTGCTTTAACAGCTATACTCTCTAGAAGAATGAGGAAACCAGCTTAACCAGTCGAACATTAACATCAAAACTAGAAAAAAGTTTTCCCTTATCTAAACTTCTTCTTTTTTTGTTGAAGATTTATTAAAACGTAATATATTAGGCGATAGTCGGGATGGGATTAACCAGAACACTCTCAATGAGAGCCTTAACATTAATTGCTGTACTCATACTGGTTGTTTTCTTCATAGTAATAATACTTGGTGCAACAGGAACATCCGACAAGATCCTTCAAGCTATGGTTAATGAAGAAGTAATGATGCTGAGGCAGTCTCTAGCGAAAACTATTAAAGACCCCCAGGAGCTTGAAAAAGTCATTGATATAAGGAGACAGGAGCTGATGGAGTTTTATGGTCTGACTAAGCCATGGTATGTACGTTTGCCAGATATGGCTTGGAGAGTATTAACTCTCGACCTAGGGAAAGCAAGGACATTGAAAACCTTCGCAGGTGGAAATAAGGTTTCAGACATAGTTATGGAGAGGCTTACGAACACAATAATCCTAGTAACCTCGGCTACAGTTATCAGTGCTATAATAGGTTTAGTTCTAGGCGTAAGAATAGCTACAAGGGTTGGAGGAATCCTAGACAGGATATCATCATACCTTTCAGCCATCTCGTACGCTATCCCCACATGGTGGATAGGGATAATCCTAATACTCGTATTTGCTTTTCTTCTCAGACTTTTCCCATTTGGTGGTCTATATAGCACCCCTCCATCCTCAGACTTTTACATGAAGCTTCTGGACATACTATGGCATGCAGTCCTTCCAGTAGCAACACTGGTAATAGCATCGGTTGGAGTATGGATATATACTACCAGAACCATAGTATTGAACACTGCTCAAGAAGACTTCGTAAATGCTGCGAGAGCTAAAGGTCTGCCAGAAGAATTAGTTAGAAGGAGATATATAATGAGGGTTGCAGCACCACCTATCCTTACAAACGTAATCTTAGGACTTGCAACCTCAATCTCTGGAGCTATTCTAACAGAAACCGTTTTTAATTGGCCTGGGCTCGGTAGGCTCTTCTATGATGCTGTATTAGTAATGGATGAAGTAGTAGTTATCGCTTTGACATACATATTTACACTGGTCTACGTAGTTGCTAGATTCCTACTAGAAGTCCTATACGTAATTCTAGACCCCAGGGTGAGGTACTAGTGTCAGAAAGGTTTAAGGAAGCACTCCAAGAATTCTGGAGGTTAAACGTCTCAAAAATAGGAGTAGCATTCTTAACAATACTGGTGATCTTGAGTATATACGTCATCGCAACATACCCGCTTGATTTCGGAGTGAGATACTGGAATAACCCAGTATATTGGGCTGATTATCCTAAATCTGCTCCACCAAGCTGGATTAACTACTTCTCACATGAAAAGATTCCTGAACATCATGTCTTCTCCTCAGATAAACCATCAAATACATCGGTTACAGAATCAGGGAAACGCTTAATGTATCTCTTCAAGTTAGATTTCCAAGCAGATAGGACGCCGACTTTCCTTTCACTTACTATAAAAAATGTAACGTATTACGAAAAACCAGCAATGATCCGATTAAATGTTACAAGACCTGATGGAAAAAATATTGAATTGTATAGGTATACCGTCCCAGCCCCATATGGAGATGAATCTCCACCTTATAGGAGATTTTATGATCAACCAAAAAGGGTCTCACTAACTGGAGACATGTCGGTGGCCAGTACTTTAGCAAGATTCCTACTAAGAGAATATAACGTAACTGTCAAACCAAGTGAAGTCAACTCTATAGGCCAGCATACGGTAATATTTAGCGTACCGAAAAATAATACTCAATTCAATGTATTAAAAGGAGGCTACGTATTCTACATCATGGTAGATACTTATGATCCAAGAGACTCGATCGGAGAAGTAAAATTAGTTGTTGGGGGAGACGTTTACGGGTTTATGGGGACGGACTCTCTTGGGAGAGACCTCTCGGTTGGATTACTTTTCGGCTTCCCCATAGCTTTATTCATAGGCGTAGTAACATCAACGATAACAACTTTGCTAGGTGCAGGCCTAGGGATAGTAGGTGGATATGTTGGAGGAAAACTCGATGAAGTTATACAGAGGACTGCTGATTTTGTTAACAACATCCCATTACTACCTCTACTGATATTCTTGGCATTTATACTCGGCCAAAATATATGGATAATTGTATTCCTGTTGGTAGTATTTGGTTGGCCAACCTTGACGATTATTGTCAGGTCTATGGTGCTCCAGCTAAAGTCAGGTCAATTCATAGAAGCAGCTATCGCTATAGGGGCACCTAGATGGTGGATCATGTTTAGACATATATTTCCACAGGTTGCTCCATTCGTTTTCGCTCAACTAATCTTCTTTACACCGACATTCATACTTCTTGAGGCTGCATTGAGTTTCCTCGGGCTGGGAGATCCAACCATTCCCACTTGGGGTCAGATACTTGAATACGGTTTTCGAAGCGGAGGAATATACGTAGGGTTATGGTGGTGGATTATACCTCCAGGTCTCCTCATAATATGGACGGCTATAACCTTCGTACTTATAGCACTTGGAATGGAACCTGTAGTAAACCCGAGGTTAAGGAGAATGAAGTAGCTGAGGGGTGTGAAAGCCTATGGTATTACTGGAGCTTAACCATCTGAGAGTCTACTATAAGACTGTTAGAGGTATTGTTAGAGCTGTTGATGATGTAGATCTTAACGTTGAATCTGGTGAAGCTGTTGGGGTTGTAGGTGAATCTGGATGCGGTAAGACTAGCATGGCAAACGCTATCATAAAGATTCTTCCAAGCAATGTAGCTCTCTACGATGGTAGGATAATTCTAGATGGATTAGATATTGTTGAACTATCCGAAGACGAGGTTAGAAGGAAGGTTAGGTGGAGGCAGATATCGATTGTTTTCCAGGGAGCAATGAATGTATTAAACCCGGTAATCAGGGTTGGCCATCAAGTTGCAGAACCGCTAATAATCCATGCAGAGATGGATAGAGATGAAGCATACAAGATAGCTAGAGAGAAGATGAAGCTAGTCGGATTACATGAAGAAGTATTCAATAGGTATCCACATGAGCTAAGTGGAGGTATGAAGCAGAGGGTTGTGGTAGCTATGGCCTTAGTCATGAACCCGAAGATAGTTATACTAGATGAACCTACATCAGCGCTTGACGTAAGCATACAAGCTCAGATAATGAATCTACTAAAGAAGCTGAAGAGAGAACTAAACATCTCTATGATCTTCATAACCCATGATATAGCTCTAGCAAGCGATATAAGCGATAAGATAGCAGTAATGTATGCTGGACAGAACGTCGAGATAGGCTCGGCTGAGCAAGTCCTACTATCCCCAAAACATCCATATACTCAGAAGCTCTTAAAAGCAACACCTAGACTAGCAGGAGAAGAAAAACCAGAATTTATACCAGGTACACCTCCAGACTTAGTGAATCCACCGAGTGGATGTAGATTCCATCCAAGATGCCCTTACGTCATGGATATTTGTAGAGAAAGAGAACCTGGAAGATTTGAGCCTGAGAAAAGTCAGAGAGTAATGTGCTGGCTATACAGTGGAGAAAATGAGTAGCGAGCTTATCAGGCTAGAGAATGTAAAGATGTACTTTGAGTCTAGGGTTGGCTTATTTAAGACTATACCTGTAAAAGCTGTAGATGGAGTTGATGTAAGAATATCGAGGGGGGAAGCCTTAGCACTCGTAGGGGAATCTGGATGTGGAAAAACAACTCTTGGGAGACTATCTCTAAGATTACTAAAACCAACAAGTGGGAGAATAATCTTCGATGGAATAGATATAACAGATAAAGATGAGAAAGAATTAAAATGGTTTAGGAGGAGAGCTCAAGCAGTCTTCCAAGACCCATACTCAAGCATAAACCCATTCATGACAGTAAGAGAAATACTTGAAGAACCACTCATCCTCCACCGTATAGGAAACAATGAAGAAAGACTAGAAATGATAGCTAAAGCCCTGACAGATGTAAAACTTACACCAATAGAAGAATTCATGGGGAAATACCCCCACATGCTGAGTGGAGGGCAGAGGCAGAGAGTAGGTATTGCCCGTGCATTAATCCTCAAGCCTGAATATATAGTCGCCGATGAACCCGTCTCAATGATAGATGCATCTAGTAGAGCAGAGATACTATACCTTCTGAAGGAACTCCAAGAAAAATATAAGATCTCATTCCTCTATATTACCCACGATATTGCTACAGCTAAACACTTCAGCGATAAGATAGCAGTAATGTATCTGGGAAAAATAGTTGAACTAGCTGAAGCCCGCGAGCTGGTCAGAAACCCTCTACACCCATACACTAAAGGATTGATAGAAGCAGTACCAGAACCAGACCCATCCAATAAATTAAGAGAAAGAAAAGTTATACTAGGTGAACCTCCAAGTCCAGTTAATCCTCCGAGTGGATGCAGGTTCCACCCAAGATGCCCCTACAGATTTGAGCCATGCGATAAAAATGAACCAGAATTAAAAGAAGCAAAAACAAACCATTATATTGCATGCTATCATACTAGCTCCTTCTTCAAGAAAAGCTTACCAAATCTAAAAACATGGTAACCCTCCCAGTACCTAGATAATTCCTAATACCTCACGATACTCTCTAATTAATCTAGTGGAGTCTATATCCGTCTTTCTATCTTCAACTTTCTTCCCGATCTCATCTATAAGCTGTAAAAGCTCCAATTGCTTAACTTTTACTTCTAAGAACTTTTTAATTTCATCACTCCACTCTATTCTGAAGATTGCCATCTTTGCTCTCAAATCCTTAGGTAGACGGATCGTGTACGTTTCTGACATACGTTTGCATCACAAAATGTAGCACAGTATAAACATTCCATAAGCAAATCTATACAGAATGTCTCGAATGACATCGATCATCATTGATAATATTGCATTACCGTATAGTGGAATAGGAGAAACCTTCTGCCCGAACACACCTCATCTTTAATGTAAATTTGAACGGGAAAAGCTAGTAATAGCTTTCCACCATGAAGGAAACCATTAATAAATCCGTAAACATAGCTAACATCTGTGAGCGAGCCCCTAACACTACTCTTGATCATGCTTATTTCAATATTCATAGTAAGTACTTTCTCTTTTATCTTAATCTACCATGATACATCAAAACATTTTGAAAAGAGAGTAAAGAAGAAGCCAACTAAACATGGGCTTGATCCACAAACAATAGAAAGATTAAAGAATAAATTAAAAGAAAGAGAAGAAATACAGAATCTTGAAGAAATAATCCATAGATTAAGGATACTGAGGAGAGAAGCAGAGGAGATCCTAAATGATTCAGGAAGAAATTAAGAAAGCTAGAGAGAAAGCTATCCTAAAAGCTCTCGACTATATTGATGATGGAATGATAGTAGGGTATGGTACAGGCTCAACTATGGCTCAATGTATAGGCTACGTAAAGAAGCTAATCCAAGACAAGAAGATGAAATTATTATTTATCCCTACATCATTCCAGTCTAGGCAGCTGCTTTTAGAGAATAATCTCCCGGTAACAAGTTTATATGAGTATCCTGAACCTGACTTAATGATTGATAGCTTCGACCAAACAGACAGAGAAGGAAACGTTATCAAAGGAGGTGGAGGAGCAATGCTAATGGAGAAAATAGTTACACAAGCATCTAGAAAAGTAATATTCATAGGGGATTACGTTAAACTAGTAGAAAAATTAAGTAGACCAGTACCTATCGAGGTTCTTGAAAAAGCATACCCACATGTCAAGAAAATACTTACGAGAGCCGGATTCAAACTAACATTAAGGGAATCCACTGGGAAGATGGGGCCGCTCATAAGTGATAATGGAAACCTCCTAGGAGATGTAGATGCAGGAGTAATAGAAGACCCAGAGAAACTAGATAAACTATTGAGATCTATAGCAGGGGTAATCGAGACAGGCTTATTCCCAAAGCTAGCTGACAAGATGATTATTGGAGAGATGAATGGCAGCATAGAAGAAATAAACGTAGATAGAAAGAAGCTTTAAGACATAATGCCACACAATGAAAAATCTAGACTGCCTATCTATACATCTACTCTACACCTTTACATAGTAAGTAGTATTTTTAGATTTATTAGGGAGGATAGAATAATTCATATACAGAATAGATTGACTTATCATCTAGATATGAGCTTGATATGGAGTACTGTTCTATGTAGATAACTGAGGTGTTTGTTCTTGGCTACTTTAAGAGTAGCAGTTCTGGATAGGGAGAAGTGTGATTCACGTAAGTGTGGGATACCATGTATTAGGTTCTGCCCCCCTGTAAGAAATGAGATTGAAGCTATAAAGATGGGTGGAGACGGGTACCCAATCATAGTTGAACCACTCTGTATTGGATGCGGCATATGTGCTAATAAATGCCCCTTCAATGCTATCTCCATCGTTAATCTTCCACAAGAATTAGTTGAGGACCTCGTACACCAATATGGGGTTAATGCTTTCAGACTCTATAGACTCCCACATCTTGAAAGAAACACGATAATAGGGTTGATAGGGAAGAATGGAACTGGAAAGACTACTGCAACCCAGATACTTGCAGGGCAGCTTAAACCTAACCTAGGAAGGCTAGACCCCCCCGAGGTTGATTTAATAGAAGTTGCAAGATACTTTAGAGGGTCACTAATACAAGAGTATCTTACTCTTCTTTCTCAAGGCATGGTCAAGGTAAGCTATAAGCCCCAATACATAGATAAAATACCTAAAGTTATTAAAGGAAGAGTTGGAGAACTTCTAAGGAAGGTTGTATCTCCAGGTAAGCTACGTGAGATAATTGAATTGTTTGAGCTATCCTATCTTCTAGATAGAGATGTATCTGTTTTAAGTGGAGGAGAACTCCAAAGACTTGCAATCGCAGCCTGCATTGGAAGAGACGCAGATACATTCTTAATTGACGAGCCGAGCGCTTATCTAGATATAAAGCAGAGATTCAGGATGGCTTCAGTTATTAGGTCATCATGTAATGAAGATTCTAGAATTCTCGTAGTAGATCACGACCTAGCAGTCTTAGATTACCTGGCTGACAAGATATTCGTATTGTATGGAAAACCATCTGTATACGGTATTGTTTCCGGGCCATTCAGTATTAGAGAAGGCATAAACATATTCCTTCAAGGATATATTCCTTCAGAGAATGTTAAGTTTAGACGAGACAAGATAATCTTTCAGGTTAGACCACCCTCCTCGGAATTCGAGGCGGAGGGTTCTGAGCCTCTATACTGGCCTAACATGTTTAAGACGTATGGTGATTTTAGACTTGAAGTTAGAGAAGGTAAAGCATGTAGAGGTGAAGTAGTAGGTATAGTAGGAGCGAACGGTATAGGAAAGACTACGTTCATAAGATTACTTGCAGGATTAGAAGAAAGTGACGAAGGCTTCAAACTCTCATACAAGTCTATAAGCTATAAACCCCAGTATCCAGTACCTAGAGACATACTTGTTGAACAAGCTTTAAGGGAAGCGGCAGGAAAATACTTCGACTCTGACCTTTATAGAGAAGAAATCATAGAGCCTCTTAGGCTAGATGAAATACTTGATAGAAACCTTCTCGAGCTCAGTGGTGGAGAGCTCCAGAAAGTAGTAATTGCTGAAGCATTATCTAAAGATGCTGAAGTATATCTTCTCGATGAGCCTAGTGCCTACTTAGATGTTGAGGAAAGATATGCTATATCAAAGATATTGAAGAGAGTCACGAGGGAAAAGAAAGCATATACATTCCTGGTTGAGCATGACCTTATGGTTCTAGACTTTTCATCAAGCAAGTTAATGGTCTTCACAGGAGAGCCTGGAAGACATGGAATAGCTAATCCGCCGGTAGACCTACATACGGGATTCAACCAATTCCTCAAAGAAATGAATATAACTTTTAGGAGAGACCCTGAAACAGGTAGACCTAGAGCGAATAAGCCAGGCTCCCAGCTAGACAGAATACAGAAAGAGATAGGAGAATACTACTACCTAGCAGCATAGCTGATTGCTAAAAGACATAGATTACTTATCTGGGTTAAACTGTTTTTATTCAATTATCTTAAGTATTTCTATTACATCGTTGAGATAGAAGTCTGGCTCACCTTTTCTCGAGTAGACAAGCGCTGTAAGCATGCCAAGTTCTTTAGCAGGCTTGACTTCAACTTCCCATCTATCCCCTACGTATAGTATCTTGTTAAACGGTATCCCGAGTAGCCTCGATAAGAGTATATACCCATTTTTCAGAGGCTTTGGACCCGCATCATCGCTTGTAACTATGACATCAAAGTCGGTAACTGAGAGATTGATCGCTTTGACGACTTTGAGGAATAACCTTCTACCAGAATTTGTGTGGCATCCAATCTTCACGTCTCTCTCTCTAAGCTTTGATAAGAGATTCTTAACTTCTAGTCTAGGCTTAATATGTATGGATGGTTCAACCCTTTCAGCTAAGAGTTCATAGAATCTTCTTCTATCTACACCCATGGCTTCAACACTCAAGCTAACAGTCTTCAGATCCTTCTTTAGGGATTCAAGCCTCATACCTGCTTCACGATAATCTATCCCTAGCATCTCTCCGAGAACCATATAGATAGATTCTCTAAGACATCTTTCATACTCAGCAGACTTATAGAGCGTCCCATCAACATCGAAGACTACTGCGTCAACTCTTACCATACAATATAAATTATGAGGTGCTCCTACTTTATATTTACGCCACTCCATAATTATCTCTATCTCAGAGTATTATGGCACCTTGCTCCAACTCGGGTAAGGGGATATTTATCAAGAAGTTTTAATAACTAGCTATGAGGCGTTAACATGAATGTAGGAGCTGCTGTCACTGGCATGGACCCTATAATGAGAGCAATAGTAACTATTAGTGTACTAGTCTTCTTCGCGAAGGTTCTAGGAGGTGTATTTTCAAGCTTTAAGCTGCCTCCAGTTATCGGTGAGCTAATGGCAGGGATCCTGCTTGGTCCTTCAATGCTCGGTACAGCGATAATTATCTTTAGTGAGCCACTAGTAGTCTTGAATGAATTTGTTGATGCATTTGCAGAGATAGGTGCGATAATGATTCTATTCTCCGCAGGGTTAGAGATGGGTGCTGCTAGTTTGAGGAAAGCTGGATTATGGGCTTTCATTGTAGCATCTGGTGGTGCACTCCTACCATTCATTGGAGGATATTATCTCTTTACATGGTTAGGTTACCCCCAAGGTTCTGCCTTAATGATTGGTGCGATAATGGTTGCAACCAGCCTAGCTATCACAGTTAGAGTTATGGAAGATTTTGGAGCATTAGCTACAGAAGAGGGAGTATTATTAGTGAATGCAGCAGTAGTTGATGATGTACTCGGAATCGCAATTCTTGCAGTAGTTTCTTCAGCATTATCAGAATCCGGGGGACGCTTAGACTTCATGAGCGCTCTGAGGACGACTTCAATATTCTTCATTATATGGCTTCTCATGCTTCTCATAGGAGTCTACATTATTCCAAGATTTATTGAACGTGCATCATTAATAAGAGCTGAAGGAGCCGTTGAAGCAGCTGCGATAGGCTCAGCATTCATATTATCTGCAATAGCTGCAGGTCTAGGGCTTTCACCAATCATAGGATCGTATGTTGCAGGATTATCTGTTGCTGAATCTAAAGCTCTAATTAGAGTTAAAGATTTTGTTAAACATCTGAACCAGGTGTTTAGCCCACTCTTCTTTACAGTCGTAGGTGCAAGAATGGATGTAACAGTATTTAACGAGAGTGTATTGTTTGGTCTACTGATTCTCACTGGGATTGCATTTGCTACAAAGTTTCTAGGGTCGGCTCTCACTGCATTACCTAAGCTTAGAAGCTGGGATAAGAGTATAAGGCTAGGGGTGGGGATGGTTCCTAGAGGTGAGCTTGGATTAGTTATAGCAGGCTTGGGGCTTAGCAGAGAGTTGATAGACCAGCCTATCTATATTCAAGCAGTTGGAATGATTATCTTAACATCATTTCTCACACCTATCATTCTCTCAAGACTATATAGAGAGGCCGGCTAACTCCATCAATAAACTTAAATCAAACGTCCACTCTACTCTCTACATGAAATTAACTCTAAGAGCGGTCATCTTCTATCTTATGATCATCTTGGGATTGGTCGTTCTCGTAACAGGGTTAATTCTATACGTGTGGCCTAAGGGGCCGCAATCTGGTAGAATAGATTTCCTCGGTTTAAGAAAAGACGATTGGAGAGACTTGCGAGAGAGGCTTAAATAGTTTGAGATGAGTTCTTTGTCAAAGAAGTTATTTTATAATATTTAAGTCTTCTTCTTATTTTGTTGATAGTGTCCAAATAAGCATTTCCCCTCACCTCTCTCGCGGCCTGGTAGTATATCGTGATAGTTTGGAATAGCTTTAGGTTTGTCATCCCCTGTGTGTTTTCTTTCACTCATCTTATGATGGAGTATCATCGTCCTCTCCTTAAGGTATCTGAAGATTCTCTCAATCTATTCCTTAAGCCGAATCTTTCATGCTTATACTCTAGCCCAAGCCTCTCAAACGCCCACCTATACCATGGACTCCTATCAACTATTACTAACGGCTTGTTTGTACACACCCTAAAAGTCTTCTTAAGGAATACTAGAGCATTTAGGCTGCTCCTCCCATATGATGCTTCTAGAGCCAGCAATTCCTTAGAATCAACGTCTACAGCAGACCACACGTATACATAGGATTTCTTAACATGTAGCTTAGCCTCATCTATAGCTAACGCCCCTATACTTAGGCTCAGTAGCAATCTTTACAGAAGATACCTTCCTTGCAAGGTAATGAACGGTGGACTTGCTTATAGGCTCCAAAGCCATGCTCAGAACCCTGAAAACCTTTCTACAACTACCATGAAACATATAATCCAATACTGCTAAGACTTTAACCTCCCTACTTTTCTATTACGCTTAAAACAG
>Ga0080004_1114731_pt1 | contig 18294 bp, 17 predicted proteins | sample WasSprMetagenome_FD_69207 | JGI IMG/M metagenome (GOLD analysis project Ga0080004, IMG submission 69207) | Sulfidic aquatic microbial communities from Washburn Spring, Yellowstone National Park, USA - WS (SPADES assembly) (version 2) | ecosystem: Environmental > Aquatic > Thermal springs > Hot...
CTCCAGAGATTTATGATAAATTAATACTTTCTCCTCATGTATCTGGTTTAACTCCAGAAATGGAAAGAGCATTAACATTAGCACAAGTTAATTGTTGTATTAAAGCATTAAAAGGTCAAGTACCTGAAACAACACTTAATCCACAAGCAATTAGAAAATGGAAAGAAAAATTTAAAAATACATAAGATAATTTTCTATAATAATTGTTGATTTATGCTAATATCCCTAATAAGACTTCTTATATTGCTGAAAAAATTTATAGAATACAATTTTTCTAAAAATTTCTTTAATAAAGTATTTTAAGTAATTTAAAAATTGAATTTTATAAGAAAATTCATTTATATGAAATTAAAACGTAATAAAATTAAACTTATTTGAGAAATTGAAAGAAGCTATAGAAAGAATTTTATTTATGTAATTTAAAAATTATAAAAAGACAACATTTGTAAAATGAAAAAATTTCAATTTTCTTTCAAAATTATTGATAAATGAGATACTTAAAGAAGTTGACCCTGTTTTTTAAGTTTTTTCAAAAAATCAGAAAATGTTAAAATTTTTATTTCTTTCACTTTTTTAAAATTAGGATCTTCCGTGATTATTGTTGAAATGTTATTTTCTAACATAGAAGCTACATGAATAGCATCTCTTGACCTTATCTTATACTTTTCCATAAAATCAAAAGCTTCTTTAACATTCTGGATGTAACATCAACTATTTCCAAATTGATAAGATCAAACATAGCTCTTCCAATACTAATAGCTGAAGGATAATCAATTTCCTTTTATCTTACAAACAACTTCATCCACTGCAAGAACATTTGTTATACCTTTAAATTTACTTCTTCCATAGCTTTAAGGATTAATCTTGCTAAAGTCCCTTCTTTTTCACTACTTATTTGAGCAAAAATAAAAACATTAGCATCTAGATATAGCACGTTCAATCATTCTCCATTTTTCTTCCAATCCTTCTTCATACCATTTATCAAAATCTTTTATTTTAATTCTTTTCCTTTTTTCAGGAGAAATTATGCTAAGAAATTGTTTTAAACTCCCCTTTTTTCGGTCTTATGACTACTTTATCATTAAAAGTTCTCTTATAAGATTTACAAAAGTATCTTTTAAGACTTGCTTATATTTTCCATGACCTTTAATATTTCTAGAATTACATATAGGACAATAAATACCATTACTCCATCTAATACTCCTGAAAAATTCTTGAGCAAATAATCTCGCTAGAAAGAAGATCGAGAACATTCATAAAGAAAACAGCCACAAAAATTTTATTAAAGAGTGATTCTCAGAAAAGCTTAAATAGTTTAAAGATGAATTTCAAAATCTAAAATTAAAGATATATCTCATTTTTCTTTAAAAAACTTTAATTGCAATTTTCTGTATGAGTAAAAAAATCATGAGTCTCTTTGAATAATTTGATAAATTTCTTTATTTTTTATGCTATTTGTCTTTCTTTTTCTAATCTAGCTATTCTAATTTCTAATTCTTTTAATTTTTCCATCATTGGAATTCTTTCCTCTAAAGAATCAAATTTAGTAAACATTTCATTTCTTAAGCTTTCTATCTTTTTATCTACTGCTTCAAATCTTGTCAACATTTCATTTCTTAAAGAATTCATCTCATTTCTTAAGCTTCCCATTTCATTCCTTAAACTTATGAATCTTTCATTGAATGTTTTTTCTAACGAATCTATTCTTGTATTCATTGTTTTTTCTAAAGAATCAATTCTTGCATTAATTGCTTTTATTTCTCCAGTTATTTCACTTAATTTTGGTAAAAGAAGCTTTTCTATCCATGATGGAATTTTTTCAACCATTCTATATTTTATTTAATATTATCTTAGGATATTTAAATATGTTTATGTTTAAAAATTAAGAAAGCTTTTTCATTGGTTTTCAATTTTTTAATTATTTTTTTGAAGTGATTTTTTCTATATTATTTTAAATTACAAAAGAAAGAGAGATGAGAATTCTTCATAGCCTAGTAGCCTACTACTTAAATTTTAGATGTAGAGAATTCAGAACTCCTATAAGACTCAATTTCAGAATTGACTGGAGAATTCCAAGTCTCAGAAAACTTGTGGGAAAAAGCTTGAATGTGAAAAAGTAAAAATAAAATATGAACTTAGAGGAAATAAAAGAGAAAATAACCAGTATTAAGGCACTATGATGTTAAGAGATATTCTATTTTTGGCTCCTTTATTAGGAGTGAGAAGAAAGATTGGAGCTATAGATATTCTTGTCGAGTTGAGGGGAAAAGTTTACTTGATCTTGCAGGATTGAAAATAGATTTAGAAGAAGCCTTGGGAAGAAAGGTTAATGTTTTAACTTACAATTCATTGCACCCTCTTTTAAAAGATAGAATTTTGAGGAAAACAAAAGGTAATTTTATAAAAAGATCTAACAATCTTCATTAAGCACATTTTAGAAAGTATAGAAGCGATAAAAGAATACACAAAAGATTTGTCTAAAGCTGAATTTTTGGCTTAGAGAGAAACAAGATGCAGTAATTAGAAGAATTGAGATTATTAGAGAGATTGTTAAAAATATCCCAGCTGAAATAAAAGAACAATACACGGATATCCAATGGAGAAGGATAGTGGGAATGAGAGATATTCTAATTCATGAATATTTTAGCATTGATTTGGAACTAACATAGAAAGTTATTAAAGAGGGAATTGCTGAGCTTAAAAAAGGAAATGTTCAGAATAAAGGAAGAGTTAGAGAAAAAGTAGATTAAACCTATTCTTATTTTTTTAATCAAAACTTCTATGGAGAATACACTAGCTTATGCCAGAGTTTCAATTAAAGAGTAAGCGAGAAAGGATTATCATTCCAGCCCAATTGAAGGCAATGAGGGAATACACATTTTTTCATGATGTTAAGATTTTAGGGGAGTATGTTGATGAGGAGAATCAGCTAAGACAAGTGATAGACCATCTTCCTTAAGAATCAATTAATACTAATGATTCAGCCTCATTATTTGTTAAATTTTTGGTAGAATTTTTGAAATTCTATGAGCCTCATCTATTATTAAGAAAGCCCTATTTTCTATTTACCATCATACATCTTAAAATTTTTCTTAATATTAATTCTGCAATTATTGTTTTCAAATCTTCATTTGCTATTTTATATAAAAATTGATTTTTATATAAAAATAAATAAAAGAATAAATAAGCTTTTATATTAGAATTTAATTATAAAAGAAACTTAAGAAAGAGTGAGAAAAGATGCAGAAGAAAACATTAATTTTATTATCAATTTTTTCTCTACTTTTAATAATATTTAATTTACAAATTGCTCATACTGAAGAAAATATTTTAAGTTTAAAAGTCCTAGTTATAGATCAAAATGGAATTCCTCAAGGAAATATGGACGTTTTATTAGAAAATAAAACTTATGTGCATAGATTTTTAACAAATTCTTCTGGATGGGCTGAATTTAAAGGTATAGGAAAAGGAAAATATAATATATCTGTTTTATATGAAGGAATAAGATTAAATACTACAAAAGTTTCTTTTCCTGAAGAAAATAAAGTAGTATTAATTGTTCCATTTGGAAGTTTAACTGTTACAATAGTAGATATTGATGGAAAACCTTTTAAAAATAAAGAAGTTATTTTAAAATGCCCATTAGGAAACTTTACTAGAAAAGGAGAAACAAATAGTTCAGGAATAATTGTTTTTGAAAAATTACCATATTCAATTTTAGAAAAAATAGATAAATATATTTTAGAAGTTTATTATGAAGGATATTTAGTAGCATCAAGAGAATTATATATTCCAGTTGGACCAATTAAGCTTATAGCAAATCTTGTAAATGTAAATATTTCTGTTGTAAATTTGGAAGGAAGGCCAATTGAAAAAGCAAAAGTAATGATTTATAATAAAGGGAAGAATGTAAGTAGAACATTATTAAGCGTTAATGGGAAAGTAAGTTTTGAACAAATACCTTCATCAAATATAGAAAATGTAGGAGAATATAGAATAAATATAGAAATTAATGGAGGAATTGTTTATAATGAAACAAAATTTATAGATAAAAGTATTAATTTAAATGCTATATGTGAAGTAGGAAGAATAATAGCAAAAGTAATAGATTCTGATCAAAAACCATTAAAAAATGTAACATTAGTTTTTTCTCATAGATATTTATCTAATTTTAAAAGAATAAATACAGATAATAATGGAGAAGCAAAAATAGAAGAAATGCCATTGTCAAAAAATGTTGGAGAATATTTTGTGAAAGTTTTAAGAGGGGGAGAAGAAATAATTGAAGCTAATCTTACATTAGCTTCACATGAAGAAGTAAAAACAATAATTGTTCCATTAAAAGAAGTTAAAATTTTTCTTTTAGATAGAATTGGAAAGCCTATTGAAAATGCTAAAATAAAATTGATAGATAAAGCAGATATTGATAGAATTTATGAAGGTATTACTAGCAGCGATGGTTCTATTATATTAAAGCTTCTATATGGTGGATATGATATAATAGTTATAAAAAACAATATTACAGTATTTCAAGAAAAAATAAAAATAGATAATCCAGAAAAAATTATAAAAAATGTTAATTTGAATATTCCAATTGAAATATTTATTAAAGATTTTTTTGGAAACAATTTAGAAGAAGCATATGTAAAAATAGATTTTAATGAAGAAAATATTTTTTCTAATAAAATGATGAACAATTCTTTAAAAATTATAATTCCTTTCCCAGGAAAAGTTAGAATAAGTATTTTCATAAATGATGAAGAATATTATACAGAGACATTTTATATAAAAGAACCGCAAACTAAAAATATTATTTTAAAATCTATAGTTAAAATTTTTAATTCAATAATAAAGATGGAAATTCTTGTAATATTCTTAATAAGTATATCATTTTTCATAATATTTTTAATATATCTTTATCCAATTATAAAAGGAAAATTTAAAAAGGGAGAATAATATTAATAATTATTGGAATTGGAAAGGGGTAAATTTTAGGGTGTGAAAAAATTTGGCTAATTCTGAGGGAAAAGTCTGTACCCCTTTTTGTAGACTTTTTAGATGTGCTCAAAAATCTTTAGATACTAGGTCTAAAAAATATATATGCAAATGGGCTAATGATATCTGCATAGGCGGAAAATGCAAGTATGCTGTATGTTTGCAAAGAAAACTATTACCAGATGGAACATGCGCATTAAAAATTAAAAGAAAAACAATCGAAGAAGTTTCACCTGAAAAAGTTTCTTTAATGAAAGCTGAAGCTATAGCTAAAGCAAAGAAAAAACTTGAAAAATTAGGAATCTAATATTTATATTTAAATACAATATTAAATCAATAAAAATAAATTGTCTAGTGTAAAAACTGAAGTTAAGCAAAGAATATTATTAAATATAATAAAATTTACTAAAAATAAGGGAAAATTTTCTTTTAAAGAATTAATGGAATATTCAAATGTTTCGAAAAATGTTTTAGAAGAAGTATTGAAAAATATTAATTTAAAAATAAATCAAGAAATTTTAATAAATGAAAGTGAAAAATTATCCATTGCTTTTGAAGCATTAGCTTCTGGAGTAAATATAGAAGAATTAGTTAAATTCTTAAATTGGAAAGATTTTGAAAAATTTTCTTCAAAAATATTAAATATTTATGGATATGATGTTATTGAAAATTTTAGAATTAAAGAAAATAGAAAAAGGATAGAAATAGATATTTTAGCAATAAAAGAAAATTTAATATTATTATTTGATTGTAAAAGATGGAGCAAACCTTTAATAGGAAAAAATTTAGAAATTGCAAGTAAAAAACAATATTTTAGAGCAAAAATTTTAGAAAAATTATTAGAGAAAATTTATAATAAAGGTTCTATAAAAATAATCATTTTACCAATAATATTATCTTTGTATGAAACAAAAATTCATTCGAATGAGTATTGTACAATACTTTATGTAAGAGCATTAAAAGATTTTCTTGAAAAAATTAATGTAGAATTTTATAATTTACCTTATATTGCAATATTTCTAAATTCAAAAATAGATATAAATAAAATAAAAGCAATTTAAAATTAAAATATTACCTTTTTAAAGAATAATATTGCTCAATGATGAAACCAGCTCACTAGAAAAAGAGATGATGAAAACACAGGGTTCCTGAGAGCAAAAATAAAGAAATAAAAATTTAAAAGCTTCTAAATATTTTTTTATTTTGAAATGGAAAAGAAGAAGAATATTTTAATAGAAATAAAAAGTTTTGATGAAATAGTAATTTTAGCTTCTTCATTACCAATACCATTCATAAATATTTTTAAAAAAGGGGAATCTGAAAATATAGCATTTGTATTTTTTGAAATAGTTCCAAGCAATATACCAGTTATTTTCTATACTAAAATAATAGAACCTATAAAAAATAAATTTGTTTATTTCAATAGAACTACTGGAAAAATAAGTTTTGGAGATAATATTTCACTTGAGCCAAATACATTAAGCATTCCAATAATAAATGTTATTTCTCATAATTTAGAAATGGAATAGAAAATATATTAAAAAATAGTACCTTTAGCTTTATATCCTTCATTTTCCAATTTATTTAAAGCTTTATTTAAAGCTTCTTTTAATTCTTTAGCTTTATTTTCTGGAATATCATCATATGTAAAAACCCATGCACCCCATTCTATTCCAGCAGCATATTTTAATTTATCTTTTGATCTATGAATTGGATAAAATTCTACATGAAAATGATAATATGGATAATTTTTTCTACATGGAGAATTATGGATAAACATAATATATGGTAAACTAAAATCAAAAAGGGAATTATACATTGCAACAATTACTTTAATAATATCTGCTAAATCTTCTATTTCTTCTTCATTTAATTCAATAATGCTATTTATATGTTTTTCAGAATATATATGTACTTCATAAGGCCACATAGCAAAAAATGGTAAAAAGCTTATGAAAGATTTATTTGAATATAATAAACGATCAAATTCTTTTTTCTCTATTTTAATTATATGACAAAAAAGACATTCATTTTTCTCTTTATAAAATCTTTTTGCGTTTTTTAATTCTATTTTTATTCTTGGAGGAATAAAAGGGAGAGCATAAATTTGTGAATGTGGATGTGTAAGCGAAACACCTATTATTTCACCTTTATTACGAAAACAAGCTACATATCGTATTTTTTCATCATTACAAAGTTTTATTGTTTCTTTTTTCAAATCTTTAAGATAAAAAATTAAATTTTTAAATGGAATACTATCTAAATCGCCAATATGTTCAGGAGCTTCTATAACTACTTTGCAATATCCATATCCAGGCATAACTTTATAAATATCAAAACTTTCTCTAGAAGTTTTAGGATCTATTCTTAAAGCTGGATAAAGATTGTTTAACACAAGTGTTTGCCAATTATATCCTGTTTCAGGAGTTCCTGGACAAAATGGACATTCTTCTGATCTCCATGGCCTAATTTTCCTTTTACTAGATACTATTATCCATGTACCTAATAAAGGGTTCCATCTTAATTCATTACTCAATATTTTTTTACCTCCATTCTGCTTTAACACCTTCATCTATTTTTAATATCCATCCATTTGTAGCACCTGCTTTTATTGCTGATTCTAATATTTTATTCCCATTTTCTTTTTTATCATAAATTCCTATAAGACAACCACCTAAACCTGCACCACTTATCTTAACTCCTAATGCTCCAGAATTTAACATTTCATTCCTTATTTTCTCTATTTTAGGAAGGCTTAAATCATATAAATCTCTCATAAATTCATGTTGCTCATTCATTATTTTTCCCAATTCATATAATTTATTTTTTATCACACTTGATTTAATTATTTCAATTGCTCTTAATGTTGATTCATGAGTTTTTATAGTATATAAAATACGCTTAGCTGAAATATTATTTATTAATCCTAAATATTTTTCAATTTCTTCTATTTTTATTTCATCCCATTTAGGTTCATCAAATCTATATCCAATTTTTTCTTTAATTTCTTTTGGAACAATAGAAGATTCCATTAATTGTTTTAAACCTATATTAATTTCTTCTTGTCTTTTTGGATGAATATCAGCCACACTATGTCTAATTCCAGAATCGACAACTATTATATTCATATCATTTATTGGTAAAGCTTCTACTTTTACAGGAGGCTTTGGATATAAAATTATAGATTTACCAAAAGATGAACCATATTGATCTAATCTTCCACATGGAATTCCAAAAATTTTATTTTCAGCTATAAAACTAATTTCAGCAATTTCTTCAAGAGATAAATTTAAATCATAATACTCGCTTAATAATTTAGTAAAAGCAACTTCTAAAGCTGCGCTACTAGCTAATCCACTTGCTACTGGAATTTCACTTTCAATTAATATTTCAAGACCTTTATTAAAATTTTTTCTAATATATTTTTGTAAAGCAATAAATACACTTCTTAAATAATTTCCAAACCATCTTCCAGGTTTTAAATTTACTTTAGGAATATTGAAAATATCAATATATTCTACTCCTTGTCTCTTTAAATTTAAACTAATTATTTTAAATTTTTCATTAATTTCTTTAATTGCAAAAAAATATGTTCTAAGATTTATAGCTATTGGAACAACTGGCAAGCCTTTATAATCTTGATGAGTATTTAAAAAATCTGCTCTAGCAGGTGCAGAAGAAATTAAAAAAGAATTAAGTTTAATTTTTTCAATCTTTTCATTACTCATTTTATAAAAAATAAAAGAAAAACTAAAAGATAAATTTATTTTCACAAAGCTTTAACCATCATATAAGCATCTTCTCCATCAATATAATATGATTTAAGAACATCAACTATTTTATAGCCTAAATCTAAATAAAGTTTTATAGCAATTTTATTAGAAACTCTTACTTCTAAAAAGCTTTCTTCACATCCATATTCTTCTTTAAGAGATTTTAAAGCATTCAACATAAGTAATTTTCCTATACCTAATCCTCTATACTCTGGTATAACTGCTATAGAAATTATATGTCCACTCTTTTTAATTCTAAAAGAACTAATTTTAGATAATACTCTTTCAACTCTACACATAACATATCCAACAATTTCTCCTTCATAAGTTTCTGCTACAAAAAAAGATTTTGGATAATCTTTTAAAATAGCTTCAAAAAATGTATAAGAATAATTTTCTGGAAGACAACGTCTATTTATTTCAATAACTTTTATTAAATCATCTTTTTCAGCATTCCTTATAATGATAAAATTTTCTCTATTTAAAAATATTACTGATAATAAGTTTATTAATAAGTTCATCTCCAAATCCCATATCTTAAATGTATTATAATATCATGTTATGATTATAAATTTTTATCTTTTATGATATAAAGATTTTTTTTACTTATATTTTAAAATAAAAATTTTTAAAAGAATATTTTTAAAATATTAATAAGTAATATCGTAAAAAGGGTAAGTATTTTCTTTCTTTTAATTTCTTTTTTAAAATTCCCCCGCCTAAATTCCAAATATTTTCTTAAATCTTTAACAGTATTTATAAGAGAAATATTAAATATTCCTAATTTTTTTAATAAATTCCTTAAATTTTTCAATATCGAAGCTTATTTCCTTAAATGCTCTATTAATTTACTTTTTAGACATTCCCACTATTCACATTTTATTATTTTTAACGATTCTTTTCTCCATGTATTTAATAATACCTTATCATTCATAAGCATATGCTCTTAACCATGATTCTGTAATTGCTTTTTCTTCTGAAAAATAAAAAAAGAATATATTATAAAAATTTATAAAAAACAAAAAATATCTATTTCAATAAAAAAGTGGTTTATTATGAATGAAAAAGAAATATTGGAAAAAATAAAAGAATATCTTATAAGCTTTGATATTGAAAATATAAAAAAAGCATGTAAAGAAGCAATAGATAAAGGAATATCACCTTATAAAATTATTGATGCAATGTCAAAAGGAATGGATATTGTTGGAAAGAAGTATGAAGAAGGAGAATTTTTCTTATCAGATTTAATAATGGCAGGAGAAACAATGAAAGAAGCAATGGAAGTGATAAAACCATATTTGAAAGAAAGTGAAGTTAAAAAGATTGGAAAAGTTGTTATTGGTACAGTTAGAGGAGATTTACATGATATTGGAAAGAATATTGTTGCTACATTATTAACTGCAGCTGGATTTGATGTTATTGATCTTGGAATAGATGTTCCACCTGAAAAATTTATAGAAGCAATAAGAATACACAAACCAAATATTCTAGGAATGTCTGCATTATTAACAACTACAATGATTGAAATGGAAAATGTGATAAAAGAATTAGAGAAATCTAGCTTAAGGAAAAATTTAAAAGTGATTGTTGGAGGAGCACCATTGAATGAAGAATTTGCTAGAAAGATAGGAGCAGATGCATATGCAATAGATGCAGTAACAGGAGTAAATATATGTAGGAAATGGGTTAGTTAAAAATCATTAATAAAAAATAATTCGATAAGGATTTTAAAATAATTAAGAAAAATTTTTTAATATGATGTAAAATAAATGTATTAAAGCTATTTATAAGAAAAGAGCGATAAGAGCATGGAATCAGCTCCAATTTAGATAAAAAATAAATAAAATTCTTGAAGCTGTAATATTAACACCTTAAGTAAGAAATATGCAATTTTGACATTTTATTATAGTTAAAGATAAAGAAAAAAGATAGCTTGAGGAAGATTTGCAAAATTTTTAATTGATTCACGAGTTATGATAGTTAATTGTGAAAATAAAAGAAATTTTTTAAAAAATACCTAAAGAATATAAAGCTATTGTATTATTAGCAATTAGTTATTCGAAGAAAAGGGAAATTAGAAGAATTTTTGAAGAAACATTTCTTTTTAGCAATAAGAATACTTAAGATTATTAAAAATTGTAATTCAATAAATATGTTCTGCTCTTTTATAACTACCTAAAAACTTTATGAATTTTGTTCTTTCTTTCATTTCTTTAATAGCTTCTATAACTTTTTTATCTTTTATATTTCCTTCGAAATCTAAATAAAAATTATATTGCCAAGCTTTTTGTTTATCAGGTCTAGATTCAAGCTTTGTTAAATTTATTTTTCTTTTAGCAAAAGGTTCTAAAGCATTATACAATGCTCCTGGAATATGTTTTGTAGCAAATATTAATGATGTTTTACATTTCTTAGAAATTGGAATAATTTTCCTGCTTGAAATTTCTATAAATCTTGTATAATTATTTTCTGTATCTTGTATATTTTCTTTAATTATTTTTAAATTGTATGCTTTTGCAGCTCTTTTACTAGCTATAGAAGCAGCATATTCCATTTTTTCTTCTTTAATCATTTTAGCACTTCCAGCAGTATCGTAAAATGGAATTATTTCCCAATCATATTTTTTTAAAAAATTTTTACATTGTTCAATTGCTTGAGGATGAGAAAAAACTTTATTTATTTTATTTAAATCATATTTCTTTAAAGCTATTAAGCAATGTTTTATTTTAAGAATGTATTCTCCAATTATAAACATATTGTATTTTAATAATAAATCATATACTTCATTTATACTTCCTGTCCAAGAATTTTCAATAGGTATTAAAGCTGAATTTGCTTTTTTATTCTTAACTTTTTTAAATGCTTCTTCAAAAGAAGTACAATATAGTATTTCTATTTTTTTATTTTTAAAATATTTAAAAGCAGCTTCTTCACTATAGCTCCCTTTTTCTCCTTGAATAGCTATTTTCTTTATTTTTTCATGCATTTAATGCCAACTCGTTATTTTATAAAAGAAAATAAAACTACTCTCTTTATTTTCTTATATTTTATTTCTTAATGGTTTTAATACTTTTCCTGGCATTGCTCCAGTATATTCTCCTTTCTCTATTACTATTTCTCCATTAATTAATACATATTCTATTCCTTCAGGATATTGATGAGGATTTTCATATGTTGCTTTATCTTTAATATTTTCTAAATTGAAAATAACTATATCTGCCCACATTCCTTCTTTTATAATCCCCCTATCCATTAAAAAGAATCTTTGAGCTGGAAAAGATGTCATTTTCCTTATAGCTTCTTCTAATGAAAATAATTTTTCTTCTTTAACATATTTTCTAAATACTTTTGGATATGTTCCATAGAATCTTGGATGAACCATACCACTTTCTTTTTTACAAGAATCTATTGCCCAAGAATCTGTACCAAACATTTGTAAATTATGTTTCATTATTCTTCGAATATCTTCCTCATTCATTGAGAAAATTATCATTGTCACTTGCCCTTCTTCTTCAATTAATATATTAAATAAAGTATCAAATTCATTTTCTTTCCTTATTTGAGATATTTGTTTTAAATTTTTTCCTTCCATAAATTTATTTTTCTCAGATTTAACAGAACTTATGTATATATTTTCCCATCCACATTCTTTTATTAAATTGTGTTTTACAATCCTTTCTTCTATTTCTTTTTTTATCTTTTCACGCACTTCTTTTATTTTTAATCTTTCTAACATTTTATCCAATCCATCTTCATGAACCCAAGAAGGGAGGAGAGTTGATAAAGAAGTCATTCCAGCTTCATAAGGATATTGATCAAATGTAATATCTATACCATTTTCCCTTGCATTTTCTATTAAAGCTAATGTTTCTTTTGTTTTTCCCCATTGTTCTTTTCCAGATGCTTTATGATGAGAAATATGTATTGGAATATTTGCTTCTTTGCCTATAATTATAGCTTCTTTAATAGCTTCTATTAATGTTGCTCCTTCTCCTCTTATATGAGAACAATATATTCCTCCATATTTAGCTACGATTTTTGAAAGTTCTATTAATTCCCAAGTTTTAGAATATGCTCCTGGAGGATATATTAATCCAGAAGACATTCCTATTGCACCTGCTTCCATTGCTTCTGCAACCAATTCTTTCATTTTTTCCAATTCTTCAATGCTTGGTTCTCTATTTTCAAATCCCATAATAGCAATTCTTATAGTTCCATGCCCAACTAAATGAACAATGTTTGAAGAAAAAGACATTTTTTCTTCTTTTTCTAAATATTCTTTAAAACTTCCCCATTCTATTTTTAATTCTACATTAGAAGGAATGAATGGAGAAAGATCTTTTAATAATAAATCTTTTGTAGAAGGATTTACTGGTGCTAAACTCATTCCACAATTCCCTACAATTAAAGTTGTTATTCCTTGTTTAATGGAACTTTCAAGAATAGGATTGAATAGAATGCTTATATCCGAATGGCTATGAGCATCTATAAAGCCAGGGCATACTATTAATCCTTTTGCATTTATAATTTTTTCAGCTTTAGAAAATTTTAAATTACCAATTTTTAATATTTTTCCATTTTTAATTCCTATGTCTGCTTTAAACCATGGATTTCCACAACCATCAATTATTAATCCATTTAAAATAATTATATCAAAATCATTAGACATTCGATTTATCACTTTTTTAAATTTTTCTCTTTTCATTTGCCTTTATTAACTTTGCTATTTTTTTAAAAAAAAGAATAAATTTTATAAAGATATATTTTAAGAAAAAACATAGAAGATATGAGAGTAACAGAATATTTAGAAAAAACCCCTCTTTCAAATTTTCATTATATTTTATTATCTTTAGGATGTTTAATTTATGGATTTACTGCAATGAATACTATGCTAATTAGTGCTACTCTTCCAGCAATTATTGAAGAATGGTCTTTAGATTCTATAACAGCTGGCTTTTTATTAAGTAGTGGATATATTGGAATGTTCATAGGAGCACTTTCATGTGGTTTTTTAGCAGATATTATAGGTAGGAAAAAAGCACTTATATTTACAATTTTAATTATGAGTACCTTTACTGGATTATGTTCAATTTCTAAAGATGTTTTATCAATGTCTATTTTAAGATTTTTAGCTGGAATAGGATTAGGAGGTACTTTACCACAACCAGGAGTATATATATCTGAGTATGTTCCAGCTAAACATAGAGGAAAGTTTGTAGGATTTGTTGAAACATCATGGGTTTTTGGAGCTTTATTAGCAATAAGTTTTCCATTTTTATTAATTCCATTATATGGTTGGCGCTTAACTTTTCTAATTGCTTTTATTCCACTTTTTTTAATATTATTGATTATATTATTTATTCCTGAATCATTAAGATATTTAGAATTAAAGAATAAGCATGAAGAAATTTTAAAAATTCTAAAAAAACACAAATTGTTATCTAAAGAAATAAATGAAGAAATACTTAATAAATCAAAAGAAATTCATAAAAATGTTTCTTTTAAAGAAATATTTTCTTCAAAATATAGAAATAGAACTATTTTATTATGGATACTTTGGGCTGTGCTAGTATATACTTATCATGGAATATTTTTATGGCTTCCAACAATATATGTTAAAGAATTTGGTTTTGAAATAATTAAATCACTTTATTGGACATTAATAGTTACTTTAATGCAAGTTCCAGGATATTTTAGTGCAACTTTCCTTTTAGATATTATTGGAAGAAAAAAAGTTTTAGCTATATATCTTGGTTTAGCTGGAATTGGATGTTTACTATTAAGTATAGCAAAAGATATAAATACTATACTTTTATGGAGTTGTGTTATTTCATTCTTTAATTTAGGAGCTTGGGCAGGATTATATACTTATACCCCTGAATTATATCCAACTAGAATAAGAGGTACAGGATCTGGAATTGCAGCAAGTATTGGAAGACTTGCAGGAATTTTAGCTCCTACTTTAACAGGATTTTTATATTCTATTGGCAAAGTATTATTTCCATTCACTATATTTACCTTAGCACATATAATAGCTTCTTTAAGCGTCATATTTTTAGGAATTGAGACAAAAGGAAAAGTTTTAGAAGAAATTTCAGAATAAGGAAGAGATTTTTAATTAATTAAGTTTAAATAATTGTTTTTCTTGACTTTTATATTTAAAAATAGGCAAAATAAACAAATTTCTAATTAAAAGCTTAAATTTTTGAATTTCTAAGAAAAATACGCTAAAAAAGATAACAAGGAGGTTGAGAATCAAGGAAATGGTATAATTTAATAAAAAAGTAGGTGATTAAAAATGATTAAATTGGGGATACATTTAATCGTGAAAAAACACGATTATGCCCCTGAAATATTTAAAAAGTTTCTTTTAAAATTAATAGAATTTCTTTCTAATAATTTTAAAATCATAATTGATATTAAAATTTTTTCATATACTATTTCTTTATTAGAATATTTTTTCAAAATATTATTTTTCTTAAAAATTTTAAACTATTCAGGTGATTTTCTATGAAAACAATAAGCTTTAATACACATTTATCAATTTATGCAACTTTAACAGGTTGTGATCCAAAACTTTTAGAAAATGAAAAATTCATTCTTTCAACTTTAATTTCTTCCATAATTCAAGGAAGAATGAAATTAATTAAACTTTTTTATAAAAAATTTGAAGAGGGTGGAAAAGGAGTTACAATCGTTGCTCTTATTGCAGATTCTCATATAATTGTTAATACTTTTCCAGAAAATTATTCTCTTTTCCTTGATATTTATAGTTGTACAGGTTATCCAATAAATTCTATACATGAATTTATTAAAATGTTTAAACCAAAAAATTTTGAAATTACATTTTTACCAAGAAATTTAAAAGATGATGTTTTTCAATCAAAAATTGTTTTAAGTGAAAATGATATTAATAAAGAATTGAATGAATGGTTAAAGAAAAGAGATTTACTTCCATTAATAAATACAAATGAGAAATTTTTAATTTTAGTAAATTTAATTGGTTTTATTATTGCAAATGGATATTTGCATAATGATTTAAAATGTTTTTCTATTTATCATAAAAATAAATACATATTAGAAATTTTAAAGAAAAAAATAAATTTATTAAAAGTAAATGCGATAATAAAACCAAAAATAAATAAAAAAGGGAATAAAATATTTGAACTTTATGTTAATGATAAAAACTTATGCAAATTACTCTATTTATTAGGTACACCAAAGGGTTCTGAAAATAATAGAATATTAGAATTTCCATCATGGTTAAAAAATGAAGAAAAACAAATTAAAGCTATTTTCTTATCTCCTTTATTATTAGAAGCATTTGATAATGTAAAATCAATTTATTATAATTTTGAAAATGAGAAAAAGAAAATTCACGATATAGTTTTATTAATTAAAAATCCTTTAAATGAGAATACAAGAAATTTTGTAAAAAATATTGAAAAAATATTGAATGAAATATTTATAGAAACTGATGGAATAATTATTAAAAAAGTAGGAAAGAAAAAATATTATGGTATAAAAATAAAGCCAATATATGATAATCTTATTAGAATGCAAATTATTACTTCTATTAATAAAATTTTCCCATTATCTCTTTTTGAAATAAATATTTCTATGAAACAAAAATCCATGTATAATTTTGATTCAGATTTTTATAAAATAATCAATCTTCTTTTAGAAGATAGAAAAATTTCCATATCAAAAATTTTCAATGATCTTGAAATACCTCGTAATGAAGGTTTAAAAATATTAAGATTACTTAAAAAGCACAATATAGTAAAAATAGAAGATAAGAAAATCGTATGTTTAAATTTAGATAAAAGCGAGTAATAAATTGAGGTGTTAAAAATGGAAGAAAATAAGGAAAGTTGGATATGGTTTATAGAATGGCAAACACCTGAATTGGCTGTAATGCATAAAATAAAAAATGTTATATATAGTGGCCATACAAAATATCAAAAAATTGAAATTGTTGAAATCGATCCTTTTGGTACTTGCTTAATACTTGATGGGAAAATTCAATCTTCTACTATTGATGAATATATTTATCATGAATCTCTAGTTCATCCAGCATTGATTACACATCCAAATCCAAAAGAAGTATTGGTTATAGGTGGAGGAGAAGGTGCAACAATAAGAGAAGTATTAAAACATAATGTTGAAAAAGTTATAATGGTTGATTTAGATAAAGAGGTTGTAGAATTATGTAAGAAATATGTTCCAGAAATACATAAAAATTCATTTTATGATAAAAGGTTAATTTTAGAATTTGATGATGGAAGAGAATTCCTTAAAAAAAGTAAAGAAAAATCTTATGATGTAATAATAATAGATGTAACAGATCCCATTGAATCTGGGCCATCACAACTTCTTTATACAAAAGAATTTTATGAATTGGCTAAATCACGTTTAAAAGAAGATGGTTTAATAGTTACTCAAGCTAGTTCAATATTTTATAGTAAAAATGTTTTTTCAATAATTTTTAATACTATAAGGAAAGTTTTTAAAATAGCAAGAGCATATTATGCATGGATTCCATCATATAATTCTTGTTGGGGTTTTGTTATTGGTTCAAATATTTATGATCCATTAGGAATTAATAGTAAAGAATTAAGCATTTTAATAAAAAATAGAATAAATGGAAAACTTCGTTTTTATAATGAAAAAATGCATTATGTATTATTTTCTCTTCCTCCTGAGCTTGAGAATTTTATTGAAAAAGAAGAGAAAATATCTACAGATAATAAACCTCCAAGTATGCCTGCATAATTTTTTAGGAACTATATTCTAAATAAACTCTCTCTATAAAACTATCTCTTATTGGTTTATAAACTTCATTAAAGAAGCTTTGTTGATTAAGTAAAACATTCTTTGGAAATTTTTTAAGATATTTTATTGCTGCATTCCATGCTTCTTTATATGGAACAATAGGCTCTATTTTTGAAGCTATTTGTTTATCATAATCAATAGGTTTTTGCTCTTCTTCTCCAATTTTAAACCAACCATCTTTTGAAAGATATGCTCCTTCATTTCCTATATAAACAAGAGTTTCTTCTTTTTGTTTTAATTGTGCTATTTCCTTTCCAACTTCAATTTTCCTTCTTGAAGGTGGCTTACTTATACCACGATGTTTAGCCCATGCATAAAAAATTGCTCTATTTAAACCAAAAGATTTAGCTTTTTCTAAATCATTCGTTAAAATAAAATATCTTGCAGCTTGAAGTAAAGCCATTACTTGAAATCTTCCAAGCTTAGCTTGAATCTTAATTTTTTTAGATGATGCGCTTTTATCTTTAGAAAAACCTATAGTAGTTTGAATTTCTCCTTTTCCAATAGATTTAACAAAATAATATCCTCCTATTTCTTTAAAAGCTTTTTCAGCTAATTGATCTGCTTCTCCTTCTTCATATTTTTTCCAATCTTGATTATGCTTAATATTATTTGGATTTGCCCAATCAATATTAAAGTTACTTAAATCATTTGGTTTAAAACATACACAACATAAATCTAATTTTCTATG
>Ga0080004_1113222_pt1 | contig 18291 bp, 18 predicted proteins | sample WasSprMetagenome_FD_69207 | JGI IMG/M metagenome (GOLD analysis project Ga0080004, IMG submission 69207) | Sulfidic aquatic microbial communities from Washburn Spring, Yellowstone National Park, USA - WS (SPADES assembly) (version 2) | ecosystem: Environmental > Aquatic > Thermal springs > Hot...
ACGCCCCTCCCCCCCCGAGACCCTCCCCCATGTCCCCGCCCCCCCCCCTCCCCTGCCAGTACCAGCGCGTGCAGTAGCCATGCTCGTCGATGTATTTGCAGCCAGCCCAATCATCCCTCAACCTCCTCGCAACACTCCTCTCGATCCACTCCATCTTGTCGTCAAGTAAGTCAACGTGGCTCGCCACTTCCTTCACTTCCGCCCTCAATACCTTGATAGAGCCCTCGACCTTAGAGAGCCTCTCGTCGATTTTCGAGAGCCAGCCCCTCAGCTCTTCGACGGGCTTGAGCTCCTTGAGCCTCGATGTGTACTCCTCAAACGTGTTGGCAAGCTCGTCGAGCTTCTTCGAGAGCTCCTCAACTTTCACTGCCAGCTCCGCCGCCTGCCTGAGCCTAGACTGGGGGTTCTCGAAGGGTGAGAGGACCTTTGAGACGGTGAAGACGCTGCAGCCCAGCTCCTTCGCTATTTCCCTGTAGCTCCTGCCCTGCCTCCTAAGCTCCAGGGCCTTCTTCCTCAATTCCTCCTCGTCCCACTTCCTCCTAGGCATGGCCCCATCGTCCAGCGCTATCTAACAACGCTTCTAAAAACGTTTCTAAAAGCGCGCGTAAAAGCGCTTCTAATAGCGTTATCTAAAGGCGTTCTCAAGCACTTCACCACGTAGCTGAGCCATTTAACACTCGAGACGCGACTGGCACAGCTCAGTTGCATCAGGTCTATAGCTTAGCTACCGCGTAGCTGAAGTCCTTAAGCGCCCGCGACTTTGGACAAGCCGCTCTAGTTATGGATTGTGTTGGGAGGGGCGCGATGGCTACAATACTAGAGGAGAGGATGGGGAGCTGAGCCTCTTGAGCTTTGCGAGCTGCTTGCACGTCTCACACTTCACATGAAACGCGTAAGCGCTTCGCGAGCTACATGACTGTCTGGTAGACAACTCGACAGCGCGCTCCACAGCGATCTCAGCGCTTAGTGCCACAGGTCGTGTGGCACCAGTACTTGAAGGCCTCTAGGAGGGTCGGCTTGATCTCCCTCTCCCAATTGGAGCTCTTGTGAGTGATGAGCATGGGCTTCCCGCAGATCAAGCAGGGGACCGTGAAGAAGGCGAGCTCCCCCCTCACTAGCTTCTCGCAACCCTCAGGGTAGTAGTCCTCCATGAAGGAGATGAAGATCTTGGGGTGCTCGACGAAGGCGAGCAGCGCCTGCTTGATCCCGGACCTCACGGACTCGTTCACTATGTCCGAGTAGTACTTGTCGAAGCCGTCTATTAGGCTAAGGACGAAGTCCTTGACCGTCATCCCCTTCATCTCAGCCATCCTCTTCAAGTCGCAGTAAGTGGGCTCGTCTAGGTAGAAGGTGACCTTCGGGTGCTCTCTCCTCCACCTCTGGTAGTACCCCTCGGCCTTGGACTTAGCCCTCTTCGAGGGCAAGTCCCCCGCCTCGTTTTCCCAACGTTTACCCCAACCTTTCTCCCAACGCTTCTCCCATATTTACCTCACGTACTTCCTCTCCTCTGATGTGAGAAAAGCGCTTTGTCTGAAGCGATGAGGCATAGGGTAGCTTCTACTCCCTCTAGTTTCTCGAGGGGCTTGCAACTCCTTTCTGTGTAGCTCGCGCTCTAACGCTCTGCTGTCCTTGAAAGCCTCAGCAGTTCTATCGTTCATCGAGAGCTCTGAAGGCCGCGCTGGAACGGACTGGCCAGACCGAAAGCTTTAAGAGTCGCCATCCCCAAAAATTTTTGGGGATAGTGTTTATGGGCGGAGTGGGCGAGAGGCAAGTCGGCGCTCAAGCCAGCTCTCCACGCTCGACGCACTCCATGCGCCCAGCATGCCCCAGGTGCGGGTCGCCGGTCTCCTGGTACGAGAGGGCGAGGAGGGGAGAGCGCTACTACCTGCTTGCCGTCCACTTTGACCCTGAGAGCAGGTCTAGGAGGAAGTGCTACTTGGGGCCCGTCGATGGCTACGAGCACGGCTCCGTAACGCACCCAATGATAGACTTGAAGGGTTTTGGAAGTGATGTAAGAGAAGAAGTAAGGAGGAGAGCCGACTATGTAATAGACGCTCTAGATTCCCTCATCGAGTACCTAGAGCACTTAGGAGCTCACAGCGAGATAGAGGGGCTTAAGAAGCTTCAAAGAGAACTGGAGACAATTCTCGGGAAGTATAGAGGGGCCGTGGGGTGCCAGAGATAGGGGGTTAAAGACATGGCCATCAACTATGATCAGAACGAAGGAGAGTTCAAGCTCCTTGCTTGACGTAATTTAACAAGACCTCAGCCGCATAGTGACATTCTCTGGCATGCTTGAGCGCGAGCTCGGCCTCCTCCTTCCCGAAGAGCTTCTCAGGCCCGACGCCAAGCCTCTCGTCCCCGTACTTCGCCGTCTCGTAAAAGGTTCCCCAGAACTTCGAGTAGAGGAAGAGCCTAGGGAAGTCCAAGTAGCGTAGCTTTTCGGGGATCCTTTTGAAGAGCTCCTCGAACTCCTCGTCCTTGAACGTGTGCCTCTTAGGGTACTCGGACGTGAGGAGGAGGAACATGGCCTTCACGGAGAGCTCTATGCACTCCTGCGAGGAGGAGATGCTCTCAGGGTAATTCAGTTGCTTTAAGTGCCCCTCGGCTTCGCCGAGCTTCTTGGATGCCCTCTTGAGGAAGCTCTCGGCCATGCTCAATGACTTCTCGGGGACCGTCAAGGCTCATCCCTCGCCTTTGCTGCCCAATAAGGCTGAGAACCCCAATATTGCCAGTCCAACCGCTATGGGGACTCCTATGAGGGCGGCGGGCACGACCCACGGATTTTTTCGTACAAAGTACTCAAGGTGGACTGCACCCTTGACTGGCATGTCGAGGAGCGTGAGATTGAACCCTTTCCAGGCCGAGCGGACATGCGTTGGCAACTTCACCTCCACACCACACACTCGGCACTTGAGCGGAATGTCGTCGGTAAGATAGTGAATGCTGAAGACGTCCTCATGCCCGCAGGGGAGTATGCACCTGAAGAGGCGATAGCTGTGCTGGAGCTCTACATAACCGCAACTGGGGCAGATCCAGCTTCCGTTACTAAACTCAAGATTGAGTGCAGATCCACATTTGGGACAGGCATGCCCCCAATAGTAAATCCAACCTGCGTTGAAGTCATAGCAAAACGCTTCATCACGCTTTAGCGTGTAAAGCCTTCCGTCTTTGACCCGATAACATGCCCCACAAGCGCATATAGTTTCAGGGAAGGTCTTGGAGAGACCTAATGTCTTACCACACGCCTCACACTTTACCTCCACGAAGTTAAGCTTTACATCGATTGACGAGTCCTCGACCCAACTCTCTTCTCCTTCCTTATGGAAGGCTCTAACTCTAAGGTTGACTTCTCCGTACTTCCTGAGCGCGGGAATCTCAAATGTGAGCTCTTGAACCCCCTCCCCCGACATCTTCCGTTGGGAGAAGGCAACCCAGCGCCCTTCATGTTCAACACCCACGAAGACTTCGGTTGGAGGGACAAGGCAATACTCGAGCTGAACTTTGAGCGAGAGCGGCCTGTTCGCAAGAGGTTCGCTGTGATGATAGCCGAAAATCTCCACGTGGAAGATGTCATAAGGCCAAGGCTCGCCTTCTTCAGGGTCTAAGTCCTTCAAGACAGCTGGGTGAGGTCTGTACATCACTTTGAGCTCGCCGCTCCTTTCATCGCGGACGAGCGCGAGCCCGTAGACCTCACGGACTTGAGGCTTACCGTCAAGGGGAACTCCTTCAACCCTATTTATGAGCCTCATTAGAAGCTCTGACGTGACGCCCACAGCATTAGCGAGAGAGCCTACGAGGTACTCGGCATCTCCCTCCAATCTCCTCCACACCCTGATGAATCTCGTGAGGAATGTACTCCTGAACTCTCTCCTTCGATCCTTGGCATGAAAAACGTAGCCACACTTTTTGCAGTCGAAGATGTAGATGTCTCTCACGACGTGTCGCTCACGGTATTGTGGTGGTGCTCCGCACTGCGGACAGAGAGAGCCAGCCACGTTCATGGCGACGCCTTCCAGCTTGGATTTTTCTAAGTTAGTTTATACCACGCCTTTTTCAAGCTTTTGGCCCGGTGGTGAAGGTGCGGAAGTCCCGCTGGATAAACGTTAAGGTATCGCAAAGAATCGCAGAGATGGTAAAGGCGTTAGCTTCGACCATGGGTGTCTCGACGAGCGAGTTCGTCCGTCAAGCCCTCTTAGAAAAGCTTGAACGCATGAGCGTGATAAGCTCCGAGCTGAAGGCAGTATCAGCTCATAGGTTACCAAGTATGGGCGAGACCGAGGGCTCAACTAGGCTTGGCAGGGACTCGGAAGGCGGGGTCACAAGCCTGAAGACCCCTAAGGACAAGGTCTACTTCGCTGGAGCAGAAGCCTTCTCACGAGATCATCGGAGGTGTCTTAATGAGTGCTGAGGAGATGCCAAGGCTTATGTGGCTCAGAATAGACGCCATTAAGGTCCCACCAATCAGGTTGTCGAGCGAGCTCACGGAAGAGGAGAGGGGAGAATTCGAAGACTCCATAAGGCGAGACGGGATCATGAACCCTATTCAGGTCGTTGAAGACCCTCAGGGCAATTTCTGGCTGGCGGACGGCGCTAATCGGCTTGAGGTAGCGAGGAACCTCGGCCAGGAAGTCGTCCCCGTGATCGTCAGGCTTGGGACCGTCGAGGACGCGATGGTGGGTGGCGCAATAATGAACTTGAAGAGGGGGAGGGTGAACCCCGGGCTCCTGGCCGAATTCGTAAAACGCCTTGCTGACGAGCTTAATTGGACCCTCGAGCAGATAGCCGAGAAACTTCACCTCAGTAAAGGCTACGTGTCGATGCTTTACAGCATAGCTCGAGACAAAAGCGTTCTAGAGGACCTCAAGGCCGGCAAGCTTACAGTCGATGAAGCCTATGAGAGGGTTAAGAGGAGGGGAGAGGAGGGATCAGCACATAGTTCAGTGACTGAACTAAGACTAGGCTCCACGACGCAACCAGGCTTGAGCGACGAGGACGTGAAGGGCCTAATGAAAGGCCTGATCGCTACCAGCTCGTCCAGCACAAACACCGAGCCCCCTACGGCCGGAAGTCGAGGCCTCCGCAGGACAGAGTATACGCTGTGTGGCTGGTGTGGCAAGCCCGTAAGAAAGGACACGAGTATAGCCCAACCGATATGGATACACATCGACGAGTACGACAAAGCCCTCCAAGCGCTCGCGAAGGCCAAGGAAGAGGAGGACCAGGCTGGGAGGTTAGCTCCCAATTCCCCCGACTTAAAGGGAGGTGAGGTCGCGTGAGCAGAGAGAAGACGCCCGAAAAGGCTGAGAAGGCCGAGGATGAGAGGGTGCCCCTGACCGACGAGGACATATTCGGCTTGGTTGACGTGACGGTCAAGAGGGTGATGCAGTCCAAGAGCACGGGCGCCCTGATATTCACGGTCATCTACGAGGGGAGGGAGTACAGGGTGGGTGTCTTGGGCAAGGAGGCCTACGAGGCAATCAAGAGGCACGGCTACAAGACCCGCGACGGCGTGATACACCTCAGGGTTCCGAAGACCTGCTTGAGGGAGGAGGGTTGCGGATGGATAACAGGCCCCTATTGAGCAGTAAAGGCGAGGATGCCGATGCTGGGTTATTGAAGCAGCTACTGAAAGGCAACGTCATCGACGTGGGTGAGGTGAGGGTATCGCGGAGCACCTTGAAGGGGCCTAAAGGCCCCCGATTCCTTATTTACCTCCCGACCACTAGGAACTACCTGTGGAGAGAGCTCCACGAGTCTGGTCGCAAGGTCAGGGTCTTCATCGAAGTCCTTTAGGGACAAACAGCCCCAAGTCAATTGGGGCTCTCCCTTAATTCCTTCCTCATGGGACTCCTTTGATGTCCACACCCCACATGCGTGTTGAGAGCAGGGCTCCCAATTCTCTTTTCGTGAGACTCTCTGCATTCCACACTTTTGTGGAAAAGCTTATTAAGCTCACGCAAAGGGCTGGTTGAGGGATAGCTTAAGGTGGGAGAGGTGGAGGTCGAGGAGGCTGGAAAGGCCGAAACGGCGAAGGCGGAGATGGCTGAGAAGAGCAAAAAAGTCCTCTGCCCTCGCTGTGGTGGTTTGGGCTACTTAGAGCGTCGCAGGAAGGGTGAGCAGGGGGAGCACGTCTACATCTACGTCGTCCACCGCGAGGGCAAGAAGGTCCACAAGTGCTACTTGGGCGCTGAGAAGTACGACTACGTCGAGCGCTTCCACGACATAGGCTTGGCAGGGATGCACGACGAGAAGCGCTTCTGGCGATACGCGGAAGAGCTGGTCAGCAAGCTGACCTACGAGCAACTAGTGAAGCTGGAGGAGCTGATAGCGAGGGCAAAGCTGAGAAAGCTGAAGGAGAAAGAGTCGGCGGCCCAAGCGATGACGGCTGCGCACGTTTAATTTTTCTCCCTCTTTCCACACTTTTCCACACTTTTTGTGGAACACGCTGATTGCTTAACGTCCTAACGCCGAGTCCCGACGACCCTTCGCGCGAAAGCCGCAAGACCACTAACTAGAACAAGCTCAGGTCACACCTCACCTCCTTGCCCTCCCTGACGTGCAGGACGTACACTTCAGGCCTCTCTCCCACTTCTCCTATTCTCACGCGCAGGAGCCCGAGCCTCCTGCAAATGGGGCAGACGACAAGCCTGGACTCGTCCACTAACGCCCTCCTCAGCCCCTCAGGAGGGGGCGGGGTCTTAGAGTCCTCGTGCGAGGCCCCAATCCAAGCCCTTATGGCCTCCTCGACCTCTCTGCTCAGGTAGCGGATCTTGCCGTACTTCGCGATGACGCGCTTTCTAAGGGCCTCAGCTACCTCCTCGTGCAGGTAGATGCAGAGCTGGACCTTCCTCCTCGGCAACCTAGGCATTCGAGCCAACCCCTCACTAGTGCCTAGTGCGAGGCCCGAGCTTATTCACTTTCACTAGTGCGAGGGGCTCAGATATCTGCGCAGATATCCGCGGTGCCGGGCCAGAGAACTGCCGGGCCTGCGAGCCCGAATGTATCAGAACCCTGTCGGAATCCCAGCACTTCCCGGCAGTAGCCAGCAGTATCGGCAGGCCCGCGCTTCCCCGCGCTCACCACACTTACTTCTCTCGAGCTCTGCCACCCAGATATATCCGCAGACCCAGCCCCATGAACTGTTGCGAGTGCTAGCAGGCCACTAGCGGGCGCATGCACTAGTGCTGTGTCGCTAGCTGTGTCATTACCAGCTCCAGCTAGCTGACCGCGCTACGCTCGACGGCTGGGCTCAGCAGGGCCTCTTCTGCTTCTTCAGCTCCGTGAAGAGGCTGTCGACTGCTATGTGGAGCAGGGCGGACATCGCGCCATCCAATCCCCCGACCGCATACCCTATGGCAATTGCCGAGAGGGGGTCGTGGAAGAGGGCCCTGTGCTTCTTCCCCACGCTACGCGCCGGGAGGTCGATGAGCCTGTGGACTTGACTGAACTTCCTGCCTAGGAAGACGCGATCTAATGCTTCGTGCACCTTCCTGCTCGGCAACCCACTCCCTCTCAACAGCTTGTGAGCTATTGAGAAATTGTCTGTTATGAAGGTTTCTTTTTCTTCGCTTTAGATGGCAGCTCCGCGTCATCGGCAAAGGCGTAGTGCTCTATCCCCCAAAAATTGGAGAACGAGGAAAAGACTTTCAAAGCGCACGGGCGTTGATCAATCCATTTAGCTGTTCAAGGTACTTCGGATAATGTTCGTCAGCCTCCGCCAAGAGGTCCTCGTACCTCGCTTCAGACACCTTCAGCTCCCCGAACCTGGACTGCACGAACCTAGCCACCTCCCTAGGCATCGCCCTTATCATTAGCCTCCAGGCGGCCTTCCTCACGTACTTGGGGAACAGGAGGCCGTGCTTCTCGACGTACTTCTCGAGAACCCTCCTCCTCACCCTCTTCCCAGCGTGCTTCTCTAAGAGCTTCAGCGTCTCAATTGAGAAGTAGGCCCACTCGCAGGGCTTCACGACCTCCCTCAGCCCGACGTAGTACCTGCAGAAGCCTAAATCGTCGAAGCGTACTAGCCTAGGAGTGTCCATTTCTAGGCCGTTGATTTCGACCATCTCACCGGGTTTGAACGACTCTATGAGCGTTAGGGCGTGTGAGAGCCTTAGGCCCCCCTCTAGCATGAGCTTGTAGACCAAGTAGTAGAGCTCGTGGTTCTCCTTCAAATAGGCCATTGTCTTCACTAAGTCGTCCATGTTGATGGGATAGGGCCTCACGTCCAACCTGTAGCTCCTGCTCGGGACTACCTCCATTAGCCAGCCGTAGGTCTCTGGAGAAATCGCCCTCCTGTAATAGAGGTACTGGATGTAGTGTCGGAAGACGTTGCGCAGCCACTTGTTCTCGTGGTTAATAACGTAGTTCACGAGCTCGTGAGTAAGAGCCTCGCCCTCCAAGTACTTCTTGAAGAGGTTCCTGTAGTAGGCTAGGGTCCTCTGATCCAGCACCTTCCTCCTCTTCTTCCTCGTAGTCAAGAACTCCTCGAAGCCCTTCTCCCACGACAGCCTTATCGTGGAGGGCAAGAGGCCAAGCATCTTCTTCAACTCCTCCCTGAAGTTGTCCACGACGAACCTGAGCATGAGTTGCTTGAGGTATTCGTCGCGGGAAGCGAGGGCTAGGACTTGTGAAGCGAGCGAGTAGTCGATTGAGCCGTCCTCCCTGACCAGCCCGACAGCTCTCAGCCTGTCGAAGCCCTTGACTATCTCTTGGAACTCCCTTTCTTCTAAATGTCGTAGAGCTCTCGAGACGACTTCGTCTGGGATCTTCCTCAGGCCACGGAGGTAATAGGAGAAGGCGCCTCTAGAGACGTCAAGGGCACTTAGTGCCTCATTGAAGCCTAGCTTGGCCTTCACCCTCTCCAAGATCGCTCTCCTTGCGTCGTCGCTCAATCCCCTTACATCGACCGTTTCGAACCAGAGGGGGTCGGGTCGCTCGCTCGTGAGTTCATTCATGAGTTCACAGCCCCCAAGTAAAGGGTGAACGCAAGTGGCTGAAAAGGGTTTCGGAAGGAGAGGTGATGGGGGTGTGATGCGGCCGCCGGGATTTGAACCCGGGTCGCCAGCGTGGAAGGCTGGTGTCCTAGTCCAGGCTAGACGACGGCCGCTCCTCCACCTCTGCGTCCCTATCTCTTATTAGGCTCACGTTTTTATTTGTTGGGGCTCAACCTAATGCCTTTTAATCACCGCTCATCTTAACTCTGACCTTTCATCGCCCGCGTTATAGATCGCGGAGGTCCGTTAAACGCTTGTCGCCTTCGCGATCGTCTTGGGTATGTTCTCGTGGTATGGGGGCCTTATTATGCCCCTCTCCGTTATTATCGCGGTCACTAGGTCTGGCGGCGTTATGTCGAAGGCAGGGTTGAGAACCGCCACGTCTATAGTTATCGGCCTCCCGTTCACCTCCAACACCTCCCTTGGGTCCCTCTGCTCTATCACCACATCCTCGACCCTCGAGCTCAAGTCGAAGGTCGAGGAGGGCGCTACCACATAAAAGGGCACTGAGTACCTGCTGGCCACTATAGCTATGGTGAGCGTCCCTATCTTGTTGGTCACGTGCCCGTCCCTCAACACCCTGTCGGCTCCCACGACGACTTTGTCCACCATCCCTTGGCTTATGACGTAGCCGACCATGTTGTCCGTTATGAGCGTCACGTCCACCCCGTCTCTCTTGAGCTCGTAGACCGTTAGTCTTGCTCCTTGTAGCCTCGGCCTCGTCTCGGTAGCTATGACCCTTACCTTCTTTCCCTGAGCCACGGCACTCCTAATCACGCCTAGAGCTGTGCCGTACCCCACCGTCGCCAGCGCTCCCGCAATCTGCCAGCCGGGTTGCTCAGCCCGGCTGTTTGCAGTGGGTCAGTATCGTGTCGCCGTCCTCTATAAGAGAGGCTCCTATCTCGCCTATCCTCTTGTTCACCTCCACGTCCTCATTCGCCATCTTAATGGCCTCCTCCACGGCGACTCTCTTGGCCTGATCGAGGCTCTGGGCCCTCCTGATGACCCTCGTCATTCTCTCAATCGCCCAGGAGAGGTTCCTCGCCGTCGGCCTCGCCTTGGACAGCACTCGAGCCGCCTCCTCGACGTCCCTCAGGAGCCCCTCCAAGTCCTTGGCGTTTGAGTAATAAGCCGCAAGCGCAATCCCCATGGCGGCGGCGACCCCTATAGCTGGAGCCCCCCTCACGGTCATGTCCTTTATGGCCCTCGCGACCTCCTCCGGGCTCCTGCACTCCACGTACCGCAACTCCCAAGGCAAGGCGTTCTGGTCTATGAGCCTTACCACTCCATCCCTCCACTCCACGCTCCTAGCCTCAAAGAACCCCACGAGTACGCACCCATTCATATTGCCGTGACCAGCGATAAAAGGCGAACGCGCTCTACATCAAGCTTTTTAAGTCCCTACAGGGAGTCGCACTAAGGGTGCGGGGGTTCCCGAGCGGACAAAGGGGCGGGACTTAAGATCTTACTCGCTCGAGGTCAGATGAGAGATCCCGTGGCGTAGGCCTTCGTGGGTTCGAATCCCACCCCCCGCACCATCTCCGGCTTGGCCGCTAACCAATGCATGGAACCATCGCGTTCAGCCCGAAATTCTAAAGGATCCGGAAAGAGTTGAAGGGCACCTATACGCCAAATAGGAGCCGCTCATATTTAGGTGCTTCACAAATTTAGGTCATTTGCCATTGCTAAGAGTCTTCGGGGAGGATCGAAGATAGCGAAGCCTACACAAATAATTTCAAGGGGCTCTTCTTCGATCCAGCCCTCGTATAAGGATGAGATCAAGGCAATGATAGCATCACGGCCCTTTTAAAGAGTTTGTCCCAAAACGCTCCAACACTTAATTTATGTCACTTGATTATGAAATATAAAGAGAAGCCGTGTACACCGGGATCACTTAACACTCAAAAGTTCAATATTTTTTGGGCTTAGGAGGGCTACGCCGGAGATCCTGCTAAAGTTGCACATAATGGCCATAACGTCCAGGCGAATCTTGTCTTGTGCAGGATAGGGGTATCTTCATGGTCTTCAGATACTCAAAGCTAACAGCTTTGGCGTACTCCATCTGAGTCAAAGTTGTTGATAAAGAATTAATAATCATCGCCATGACAATAAAATCGTATGCGCATTATTTTACAAAATTGCAATATGCAATGCATTACCGAATGTCGCATTGTTTTCATGAAAACCGTGTTAATGATCGGTGGACGTCCATAGGTCGTAGGGATCATAAAACATAAAAAGAAAATTGAAAAGAAAATTGTAGAATGATCTTTACTACATGCTTAAGAATCACTTTCCTTTCCATAGCGGTTTTCGCTTTTCTAAGAAGGCCTTTGCTCCCTCTTTCTGATCCTCTGTAGCGAATAGTTTCGTAAATATTTGCGCCTCATATTTAAGTCCCTCCATTAAATTCATCTCCATCGAGGCGTTGATGGCTTCTTTCGCGGCGGCGATTATGATGGGGCTCTTGCTCTTAATTTTCTCCAGAAGCTCGTTAACGGCGTCCATAAGCTTATCCGGAGGGACCACTTTATTCACTAGTCCAAGCTCAGCCATATCTTTTGCCGACACTCTGTCGCCTGTAAATATCAGCTCTTTAGCCTTCTTCTCCCCTATAAGTCTCGGTAATCTTTGGGTGCCCCCGCCTCCAGGTATGAGCCCGACATTTATTTCAGGTTGCCCGAACACAGCGTCCTCTGAAGCTATGATGATATCACAGGCCTGCGCGAGCTCAAACCCACCTCCTAGACAGTACCCATGAACCGCTGCGATGACCGGCTTAGGCATCTCTCTTATTATCCTCGATATCACTAAAGAGGTTCCAACCTCCTTGAGGACCTCCATTGCCTTAAGAGGTGTCCATTCAAGGAAAGCTTTGATGTCGGCCCCTGCACTAAACGCTTTACCAGACCCCCTTATGACGACAGCCCTTATGTTTTCATCCTTAGCGGCGTCTTCTAAGGCCTCTTTCAACTCTTTGCGCATTTCATAGTCTAAAGCATTGTATCGCTCAGGGTTGTTCAGGGTTATCCAAGCAACGCCATCCTTCTTCTCATATATTATGCGCTTCAACTCCTTACTAGGTTCCAATTTCCACCGCCCCCTTTCCTCGCTTAATCCTTTCATTTATATTTGTAAAACCCTTCGCCAGCCTTCTTTCCAGCCTTTCCCTCTTTGACCAGTTTCAAGAGCAACGGATGCGGCCTGTAGAAGGCGCCGTAGTCTTCAGCTTTCACTCTTTCCATCTTATCCTTCAGCACTTTAACGACGAGATCTAGACCGTACTCATCAGCCATCTCCAGCAACCCTTTTGGGAAGTTGTATCCGAGCTTTAAGGAGACGTCTATGTCCTTAGCCGAAGCCACCTCATTGGCTATCAGCCAGGCTGACAGGTTTACGGCAGGGGCCAGCACCTGCATCGGGTCCACCCTTTCACCAGCCTCCTTTGGTATTTCGACCTTAACCCATTGGCCTGGCTTTGGGTATTCATAGAATCCCTTCCCCGTCTTCACCCCTATAAGACCCTTACTATGGAATTCCCTCGAAAGCTTCATAGCGTAATCACGGAACTTGACGTACTCTTCATGCGGCTCCCAATCGGGGCACTTCTCTCTCATCTCTTTAAACTGCTTGTCCTCTCCGAGTTCTATTTCTATGGCCCCTGTAAAGTCCACGAGCTCAAAGGGTCCCATGGGTATTCCAAGCTTGTACCTAAATGCCGAGTCGATTTCCACAGGCTTGGCCTCACCCCTCAAGAACATCACGAAGGCCTCATATCTAATCGCCCTATAAACTCTGTTAGCTATGAAGCCCCTAATGTCCTTGTTGACAAGTATAGGCTCCTTACCTAGCTTTCTGGCTAATTCGAAGGTCGTCTTAGCGGCCTCATCGCTCGTGTACTTGCACTTTATCACCTCCACCAACCTCATTAGCTGAGGAGGATTGAACCAGTGCATCCCAACGACTTTGTCGCGTCGCCTCACGGCCTCGGCCATAAGCGTGATAGGCAGGCCGCTCGTGTTACTAGCTATGATGGCGTGCGGTGGAGCACTCTCGTCTGCGTCCTTAAAAACCTGGAGCTTGATGTCTAGTACTTCCGGCACGGCCTCGATTATGAAGTCAGCCTCCTTTGCGGCCTCTTTTGCATTGATGTGTACAGCAATTCTGTTCATCGTAGAGTCGACGTCCTCTTTGCTTAACCTCCCCTTTTCAGCCAACTTGCTCAAGCTCCACCTGATCTTCTCGAGGGCCTTATTAAGTACGTCATAGGACACATCGACTAGACTTACCCTGTAGCCGCTCATAGCAAAGACCTGAGCTATGCCGTGGCCCATGGTTCCAGCACCGATAACGACTACGTCTTTTATATAACCCACCTTCGACGTCATAGTCATCTCACTTCAATATTAGCACATGACATTGGGCAACACTTTTAGCCGCTAACACGTTATATAAGCGTTTCTAGCGAAGAAACTTACCCTTGACAAGGACGCTACTTCTTCTCAGAATCTTCAGTCGAAATCCTCCTTTCTGATGCTTAGCCGAATCCAGGCTTTACTTACCATCTTCATTTACTTTGGCGAAAAACTTTTATGTCACGCCAAAAGTGCGACTACACATGCCTCTGGACTTCGAGTTCACGGAAGAGCAGAAGTTGCTCCAAAGCGCTGTGCGTGAGTTCGCCCAAAAGGAGCTGACGCCCGAGAAGGCGAGGGAGTACGAGGAGAAGGAGGAGTTTCCGTGGGACCTCTACAGAAAGGCATGCCAATTGGGTTTTATGGGCCTACACTTCCCCGAGGAGTACGGAGGCCAAGGGCTTGGCATAATCGAGCACTTCATAGTTTGCTACGAAATCAGTAAGGTGGACCCCCCTCTTGGCCATGCCATTAGGACAGCCCACTTCGGCGCCGAGCTCATCTTATATCACGGAACCCACGAGCAGAAGGCAAAGTGGCTACCTAGGCTTGCCAAGGGAGAGATCACGTCCGCCTCCATGTACACTGAGCCAGCAGGTGGGAGTGACTTAGCCCGCGTGTTGGACACTAAAGCAGTCAAGATTGGCGAGAGGGAGTGGGTCATAAATGGAACAAAGACCTTTATAACGAACGCCACGACCTTCACCGTTGGAACCGTCTTAACTCAGACAGACCCCAATGCGAACCCCCCCTACAGAGGACAGACGGTCTTCCTCGTCGAGAAGAACGAAAACATCGAGGTAAGGCCCCTGAAAAACAAAATGGGATGGCGCGCATCGCCCTTTGGTGAAGTCACCTTCGACAACTATCGTGCGACTGATGACGATATACTTGGAGGGGTCAAAAACTTAAACAAAGGATTTTATCTAGCGCTAGACTTTTTAAACGTGACGAGGGCCAGGGTTGGATGCCACGGGGTGGCGACGGCAGAGGCCGCTCTCGAGAGGGCGATAAAGTACGCGAACGAGAGGAGCGCCTTTGGGAGGAAGATCAGCGGCTTCCAAGGTCTCGCCCACAGGATCGTCGAGATGGCGACGAAGCTGGAACTCGCGAAATCGCTGCTATGGAGGACGGCGTGGACCATAGAGAAGGCGAGGAAAGATAAGGCATACGTGGACGAGTCGATAAAGTTGGCGTCCATGCTCAAGTGGTACGGCGCTAGGCTGGCTGTCGAGGCCTGCGACTTAGCGATTGACGTTCATGGAGGCTACGGCTATCTCGGTGACTACGATGTAGAGAGATGGGCCAGGTATGCGAAGCAACTCGAATTGGTTGAGGGTACGAAGGAAATTCAAAAGAACACGATAGCAAGGCTCGTCCTTGGAAGAGAAGCCGCTAAGTACTTCTAGAACTTTTATCCCTTTTCACTCTATCGTCGTGATGTGTGCACAACAACTTCCTTATCCCACTCCGACCAATACGATGATAGAGGTTTATCGTTTGAGGCGACATGGTTGAACAGAAATGAAGAGGGCGTTAAGCTTAAATTTGTTACATTAAAAAATTCCCCTCTCACGTGATCTATATGAGGAAAGTCGCAGTCATTGGCGTCGGCAATTCGAGATTCGGCAGACGGGACGATGCCATCCTACAGGAAATAGCCTTCGAGGCCTTTAAGGAGGCCTTAGAAGATGCTGGCATTACTCAGGAGGACATCGATTTAAGCGTGGTTGGAAGCGTTGGCACGAGGCTTTACGAGTCTCTACCTGCGGTGCCAATTAATGAATACCTCGGCCTCGTCGGTAAAGGGCCCATAAGGGTCGAAGCGGCCTGCGCTACCGGAAGTGCAGCGATCTTCACGGCGTACAACGCGATAACATCGGGATGTGTGGACACGGCCGTCGCAATAGGCGTTGAGAAGATGCTTGAAGTGGACACGCCGACCTCGACAGCTGTCGGAGGGCGCGGCGGCAACTACCTCTGGGAATTCCACATGTTTGGCACGAGCTTCGCCGCTTACTATGCGCTCTTCGCAACGGCGCACATGGCAAAGTTTGGAACGACTGAAGAAGACCTAGCCTTGGTCGCGGTGAAAAACCACAAGTACGGGGCCATGAACCCGAAAGCCCACTTCCAGAGGGAGATCAAAGTCGAAGATGTGTTGAAGTCCAGAGTTGTAGCACGCCCTCTAAAGCTGTACGACTGTTGTCCGATAAGCGATGGAGCTGCCGCAGTAATACTTGCCTCCGAAGAGAAAGTCAAGGAGCTTAAAGTGGAAGACCCCGTATGGATCGAAGCCATAGGATTTAGCTCGGATACCTCAAGCTTGTCTAGGAGGATGGACTACGTCGGCTTGCCAGCAGCTACCCAAGCCGCTCAGATGGCGTATAAAATAGCAAAGGTGGGGCCTAAAGACATCGACTTCGCTGAAGTGCACGACTGCTTCACAATCGCCGAGATAATGGCCTACGAGGACCTCGGTTTCTGTAAGAAGGGCGAGGGGGCTAAGATGATAAGAGAAGGAGAGACGTACATCGGCGGCAGAATACCTGTGAACGTTGACGGAGGTCTCAAAGCTAAAGGCCATCCTCTGGGAGCTACAGGTTGTTCGATGGTGTATGAGGTTACGAAGCAGCTCAGAAACGAAGGAGGGCGGAGGCAGGTTCCACTAAAAAACTACGTCGCTCTAACGCATAATGTTGGAGGACACGGATTTTACGTGTACGTGATGATATTTAGGAGGTGAAAAGATGGCAGCTCAAGAACGCCCAACCATAAGGAGTAGGCCGTTGACATTAGTCCACGAAATCCCCATCGCAAGGATAAAGCGTTTTTGGGACGGCCTGAAGGAGGGAAAGGTTTACGCGACGAAGTGTAAGAAGTGTGGTCAGCTGTACTATCCTCCGCAGGTTGACTGTTTCAAATGCTTGGGCTCCGATGTAGAGTGGGTGGCTTTGAGTGATGAGGGCGTCATAGAGACGTTTACTGAGTCCCATTTGAAGCCGCAAGGTTTCACTCATTACGAGGAGCCGTACATAATAGCGATAGCCAGAACGCCCGAGGGAGCAAAGGTCATGGGCTGGCTCGAGGGAATAAGCGCAGATAAAGCGAGGGTTGGGCTAAAAGTCAAAATTACAACCACGATTAAGCCTGATGGATATCCAGCAATAGTTTTTAAACCAGCTGAAACCTCATAAATTAAGCGAGTGATAAACGTGGACGCCACGGAGAGGGTCAAGTGCAAAGAGTTGTTAAACGTCATTTCAGATCCTGTCTCTGTAGTAAAAGACATCATCCCAAGGAGAGGGACCATTGCATGTAGCGGAATGGGGCAAATGTCTACTCCAAAGGTGATTCCAGAAGCTTTGGCTAAGTACGTGGAGGAGACCGGAGAGAAGTTCGAGCTGAGCATTTATACCACCGGCTCCGCGGCTCCAGAACTCGACGGTAATCTCGCAAAAGTAGGTCTCATCAGTAGGCGCTACGCGTATCAGAACAACCCCGTAATCAGAGAGAAAATAGATAGAGGGCTCGTACATTACTACGATATATGGATCGGAGAGTTCGGAAGGCACTTAAAGCATGGTTTTTTAGAGGGTAAATGCGGTCCAGTAGATGTAGCTATCATAGAGGCGATCGAGATAGAAGAGGACGGCTCCATAATCCCCTCATTATCTGTTGATCATATACCAAACTTCGTAGAGCTCGCTAAGAAGGTCGTAATTGAGCTAAACGTTGCGAGGCCGGCAGAGCTTAGAGGGATACATGACATTTACCTACCCAGGCCCAGAGAACCAATACCGATAACCGCTGTCGATCAGAGGGTGGGGTCGCCGTCAGTAAGATGCGATCCTAAAAAGATAGCAGCTATCGTGGTCTCTCAATCCCTCGAAAAAGAGGTCTTTTATGGAAAGCCTACAGCCATCGAAGAGAAGATTGTAGAGAATTTATTCGAATTTCTTTCAAGCGAGGTTGCTAAAGGAAGGCTGAAGAAAAGCCTGTACCCTCTTCAGACCGGAATAGGACCCGTTGGAGACCTCATAGGCTCAAAGCTGGTCGAATACGACTTTAACAATGTAGAGGTATGGACCGAGGTAGCCCAAGTTAGTTATCTCGATGCATTAGATGCTGGTAAGGTGTCATCAATAAGTGGGGCTGTACTTTACGTCCCCCCTTGGGATCGGAAAAGGTGGGACCAGCTCATAGGAAATTTGTCGGAGTATAAGAAGCACGTAGTTTTACGACCCATAGAGATTACGAACAGCCATGAAATGATCACTAGGTTTAACGTCATATCAATGAATCAAGCCGTGGAAATAGACATATACGGTTCCGTGAATATGAGCCACATACTGGGAGGCAATGTGATCAACGGTGTGGGTGGATCGGGCGAATTCGCGAGAGCAGCGTACCTCTCCATCTTCCTGATGCCGTCGACCGCTAGAGATGGCAAGGTATCGAGAATCGTTCCCATGGCGACCCACGTGGACATACCGGATCACGACGTTGACGTCGTAATAACGGAGCATGGATGGGCAGACCTCAGGGGTTTATCTCCGAGGGAGAGGGCGAAGGAGATAATCGAGAAATGCGCTTCTCCCGATTATAGAGATATGCTATGGAGCTATTTCGAAAAAGCTTGTAAAAGGGTCGGCGGTCATATGCCGCACTTGCTAGAGGAGGCTTTCTCGCTCCACAAGAGATTCATGGAAACGGGGAGCATGAAGTAGCGAAAACTCTATCGTCGTGACCTATTGATGCAGTCCCTCAGCGTTATCAGCCCTGAGCATGCTTACCAGCACGTGCCAACCATCAACTTCTATGCTTTTTCCATGACCGCTGATCACACGACTCTCCTGTCAAGTCATTAAAGCTATAAC
>Ga0080004_1152249_pt1 | contig 18287 bp, 19 predicted proteins | sample WasSprMetagenome_FD_69207 | JGI IMG/M metagenome (GOLD analysis project Ga0080004, IMG submission 69207) | Sulfidic aquatic microbial communities from Washburn Spring, Yellowstone National Park, USA - WS (SPADES assembly) (version 2) | ecosystem: Environmental > Aquatic > Thermal springs > Hot...
AGACTATCTGCTGCCAGGTCCCGAGAAGGAGCTTCCCATCCCTCACGGGCACCTCGAGGCTTGGCCCGATGATCGTCGCCCTAATATGGCTATGGCCATTGTAGTCGCCCCACCGGAGATGGTGTTTATACTCCGCGTCCTTTGGCGCAATTCTCTCCAAGGCCGCCGAGAGATCCTCCTTGAGTCCAGGCTCATACTCTATTGTCGAAACAGCTGCTGTAGATCCGATCGCGAAGATATGGGCGATGCCGTTCTTCACACCAGACCTCTCAACAACCCGCTCAACCTCACCTGTAATATCCACCACATCCCCCTCGCCCCGAGTCCTAAATGAAACCTCCTCCTGATACACCACCATACGCTCCAACCAGCAAAACATCAGCCGAATCCCATAAATATACCTAAAGCCGAAAACTAGAAGAGTCCGAGGATGGCGCTCAACAAGATTTCAACCATAATGGCGATTCCGCTCATATTACTCATATTTGGAATATTAATCATGGCCTCGGCTTATGCCCAAGATGAGGAAGTAACAAAGGTAACAGTAAATATAATTATTCGAGTTAAAACACAGGATCAAAAGGCCCTCAAGGGCGCGTTAGTTAAATTAATCAACGCAACTGGAGATGGAAACGTCGAGATAAGTAAAGGTAGAACAGGCTCTAACGGTGAAGTGCGCTTCGAAATAAGCAAGTATCTAGAGAAACAAAATTATAAAATCTTAGTCTACTACCCAGACACATATGAAGCCGGCTCAGTTAACATAGAAGTTGAAAAAGATAACGTAGATGAAGATATTGCGGTGAAGGTTTTGAGCGAATGGATGATAAAGGTGCAAAGTAAGAGTGAAGCAAAGGATCCCGTTCCAAGCGCAAACGTCACAATAATTTTCAAGCAGGATAACGCTGTAATCTATAAGGAATCAAAGCTGACAAATGAAAATGGTGAGGCCAGGTTCGGCCCGTTGCCATATGAAACCTATAACATCTTAGTAAAATGGAAAAACTTGGAAAGATCGGAAAACAAGCTTCCGGATTTAGAGAATAATGTAGTAAAATCATATGTGGTGGAACTTCCGCTTTATAGGGTGACGTTATCTATTGTTGATAGGAAGGGTTCTCCTGTTGAGGGTGTTGAGGTTGAGCTTAGAGAGGAGCTTGGTAAGAGCCCGGCGGCGGCCGCGACAAGCGATTCTAATGGGCTGGCAATAATGAGGCTCATTCCGACGAATACCGAGTATTATGTGATTGCGAGGCTTAAGGGCATAACAGTATACACGTCAAGCGAGAAGGAAATTAAGGTGCTTAATGATGACGTCTCGGAGGAGATAACTGTTAACGCGATCAGACTCAATATCACGGTGATGGATTATGATGGCGAGGATATTCTAAGAAACTATACTCTCACTGGGAAGCTATTTAAGGATGGGCGCGAGATTGGGTCAGCATCATCCGAGAATGGTGTCATTCGCTTCGGCCATACCCCATTCGAGAGCTATGATCTCAAGATAATGCTCGGGGAGATGACGGTGTATTCTGGCAAGTATGAGGTTAAGGTGGAGTCGGCTGAGGGAGCCGTGAAAGCCTGGTTCTATGATGTCAAGATAAGGGTGAATGCGTCGGCCATTGTAAACGCCTCCATTACTAGGTCCCTTGTGGGGGAACTGAGGGCGCCGGGCCTTAGATTCGAGTTCCAGACAAAGGACTGGGAGGCAAACATAAGAAACGTCCCCAAGTTCGACAAATATACAGCATCCCTCCTATACTTGGGGAGGGAGGTTTTCAGGGCTGAGGGGCTTAGGATAAATGAGGAGAATCAAGTCCTGTGGTTAAACATTACGGGACGCAGGCTGAACATTACAACAATCAACTTGGATGATGAACACGTGAGCGCCGATATAATCGTGGTGCTCGAGGGCGTGGGAAGAATCACTTCATTCAAGACCGATGCGGATGGACATGGGTCGCCTGGAAGACTGCTCCCATTAACATACAGGCTTGAGGCATATGTTGATGGCATGCCTGTTGGCGTGGAGATGATAGACCTGACCGCTGATAAGAGTGTGGTGATGAGGCTCTCTCTGAGAAACATATACTTTAAGGTGTTCGATAAGGATGGAGAAACGGCCCTCGGAAACGTATCGCTCATGCTCACACATGGGAAATTCTCTAGGTCGGGCAGGTACCTCGAGAATGGAACCTTGCTCGTGGAGGATCTGCCGCTCGGCGAATATTGTCTAACCGTGAAGTATTATGGGTTCAAGGTCTTAGAGGATTATGTGGAGATCTCGCCGGAGAATAGGCTCATCGAACTCAAGGCGCCTGGTGTACTTGATCTTGAGCTCGTCTTCCTTGATTCTGATAAGAAGCCCTTAGATCAGGGTAGAGCGGTGGTCTCCTTCAGCGGATACGAGTTTGAGGGCGATATAGGGGCAGATGGGCGTGCTGTCTTTAAGAACCTGCCAAACATAACTCTTGAGGTCACGGCGTTCTACAGGGGTGTAAGGCTTCAGATCGAGCCGAGCGAGATAGATCTTGTCAGGGATGATATGAAGGCTGTGATAACATGTTCTGTCCATAGCTTTGAGGCCGAGGTTCTTAGAGGGGATGGGAAGCCCCTAGGCGAGGGGCTAGCAATGCTTTATGTCAACGACATGCTGCTCGAGACCTATAACTTGGCTGAGAAAAATAAGATACTCACAAGGCTCCCTGAGGGAAATATCAGGATCGAGATAAGGTATAGAGGAAGGGGCGCCGGCCTCTTCAACACGTATCTGGAGAGGTCTATGATGGGGCTCGCGATATACTCCACGGTTTATCCTGTAGAGATTTTGGTGAGGAATCCGGATGGGGGGGTAGTTAGCGGCGCGAGGCTCATCGTCGAGGATGGGATGGGCGTGATAGCTGAAGCAGTTAGCGGGGGTGATGGGATCATTAGGCTGCTACTGCCAGCGACGGAGAACTATAACGCGACCCTGAAAATAGATAACGAGACATATAGTTTTAGGTTCACTGTTGAGAAGTCGAAGTCATTGAGCTTCCTGCGCCCAGCCCCATACAGGATGGGGTTCGAGATGACGGTCACGGCGAGCGCCATAAACCTCATAATCTCGGGCTATGCTATCTCAAGGCTTCCACGTGGAAGGCAGCGGCCTAGGAGGGGGCCAAGGAGAGCTAGAAGAAGGGTTCCAAGGCTGTGACGACCCCCTCCCCTATTTGGTGTGGAGAGGTTTGGGCTACATCCCTCCTCCTTGGGAGGTTCAGCCCTTGGCCGGGTCTCCGGCCATTACCCCCTATCCCTCTCCGGGACTCGGGGGTTACTGGCGCCAATAAAATATTGTGCGCTGCTATGAGGTCAGCGTTGAATACCTTGTTCATCGTCGTGCACTTGAACAATCCTCGGTGTATCCTGACGCCACAGCCGTCACCATGCCATGGACACCTCGACGACGTATAGGACTCGTCCACGTAGATGACGCTGATACCATACTCTTCGGCGACCTCGCTAATCCTCCTTAGCAGAAGCCCATAGGTCCAGACACGGGTGTTGTCGAAGTCGCCGTTCTCCTGCGTAATGCCCTTTGGATAGCCGACTTTAATCGTGGATACGTCGATGTCATAGAGCCACTCTACGGCCTCCCTTACCTTAGTGTCTATGTAGTGTTTCACCTGCCTCCTCCATTTCATGTACATCCTCCTAAGCCTCTTAGACGTCTCCAGGCCATACTTGTTTAACATCGACTAGTATTCGGAAATCTTCTTCCTCCAATAGAATGAGATCGACTTCAGCGGCCTACCATTGATGAGCCTCGTTGAGCCATCCTCGACATAGACGGCCATTAAATTGTTTATCCCAATATCTATCCCCGCCGTTAAGTTGCCCTTCGGTTGCAACGGCACCCTCATCCACTCACCCTTCACCATCTTCTCGGAGACCTTGGAGAAAGCTATGTGGGCATACCACCTCTTTCTATCGGCGTCATAGCGTATCATGAGCTCTCCACGCTCACCCCTCAAATATATCGGGCCCTTGCATCTCATCTCTATCCATCCGATCGCGCCGAGACCTTGAAGAATAATCCTATCGCCATCCATCTTATACCGGTCTTTCCTAATGGCAGTCCACAGCGTCCTAGACTTGTTCTTCTTCTTGTATCCCGGCGGGCTAACCTTCTTCATGAATGGTGGCAGCCTTCCCTCCCTCTTTAGCTCCAAGAGCCTGAAGAAGATCTTCCACGCATCATTGTTCTTCCTTATGATCGTCTGGGCCGTGGCCGAGCCTATCAACGGCTTATACTTTTCATAGAACTCCTTGTATGTCCCCTCAAAGTCAATGGGTTTCTTCTCCAGCCACGCCTTCAGCCTAGCATAGTTGACCTCGTTTCATAGCTTCGAAGAAAGGTCGCATAGCTGTCTCAGCTCTTCTCCATCTCCTCATCAACGATCAACTCCACAGTACAATTCCTCCTCATCTTCATTCACCTCCGAGGACTTCATAGAGTAGGCTTCTCAGCCCCCCATGCAGACATGGTTCATCACCTTCCCAACATGTCCGCGATATTCCCTAGCAAAGTCATCAAGCATGCTGAGGCCATCAGATACAAGCGTCCTAGCGATGACCGATGGCGGCCCATACCCCTCAACAACGGCAAGCGCCGAGCTAATGCCATCCAAGATCACGATAAACTCCTGGAGAAGGCCGGCCTTCTCGAAGGCATCCACGTAACCAACCATGCTTCCACAATACCACCCTAATACATGCCTGCCCTTATTTCTTGGGGATCTGCCTGAAAGTGGAAGACTATTATGATGACGTCGGGATGCCGGGAGGCCGGCTAAACATAAGATTCCATGGCAATAGAGGGCCCTCGGAGCAGATACTTAATAATACCGTTCAGTGATGGGGTGATACCATGGCTCGACGGATCTCGGCGGCCGACATCGCCCTCATAATATTAACCCTGTTACTATTGGTGGTGATAGTTTACAGGGTTTCCGGGAATGTTACGCCGCTGCTGGTCGTCAAGTCTGGGAGCATGGAGCCGACGCTAAAGGTCGGGGACGTGATAGTAATAGAACCAGCCAGTCCCGAGGATATAAACATAGGAGACGTGATAGTCTTTTGGAACCCTTGGTATGGAAACCTTGTGGTCCATAGAGTTGTCCATAAAACAGATGAGGGAGTATATACAAGGGGCGACGCGAACGCCGGGATTGATCCATGGTCTCCAGTTCCATACAGGAATATCGTCGGAAAATGGACAGGCTTCAAGATACCATACTGGACAGGAATAGGATACCTCTCATTATTCCTCTCCGGCGAGATCTATCCGCCATATGGGCTGCTTCTTCTCGTCGGCCTGATAATCATCAATCTCTTCTTCGCCTTGAGGGGGCTTCTTCGCCACGGTAGGAAGCCGGAAAGGGAGCCTGAATCCTCTGGGGGACAAGGTGGAGATGCTCCACCTGCGTGAATCCCAGCCTCTTGAATGTCTTTAGCCTGAGCCAGTATCTCGTGTTTATCTCGCTGACAACGCCCTCTAAGCTTCTCTTGACAAGCCTCATCAGTCTCTCGCCCTCTTGATCCAAGTCAAATAACAGGATTACGGTTCTGACATTCCTTGTCTCAAGTTTTCTCCTTAACCCTTTGATGGATTTGACCGGTATTATCTCGCCCATGATCCCGAGGATCCTGAGGCTCCTAGCGTCTCTCTCGCCCTCGACAATTATCGGAACACCATTCTCAGAATCCCTTCTAAGCTTCTCGACAAGTTCCTCGAATTCCTCGAGAAGCTCGATCCTCCTATACTTTCCGATTATCAGCAACCCACCTCCGGCGATCTAAGCCATTGGCCAGGCAAGCTTTAATCATTTTTTGACATCGAGCCAAGTGCTTAACACAGTCATAACACCACCCGAACACATACGCTCGTATTACTAATGCCTTTATCTCTAAACATGCCCCCTCCCTTCTCAGGAGGTGGTTAGGGTGAGGGTTGTAACGGTTCATCTCCCAGAAGCATACATAGAGGCAATAGATCAGCTGGTTAGAAGGAGGCTTTACCCAAACCGGGCTGAGGCAATTAGAATGGCTATCAGGGATTTCATAATGGAGGAGGCAATGAGGGGTGAATGACGATCTACTTCTCTTCGGGAGGGACTTCTCCGACGACGTGAAGATAACGCTGATAGGCGTTGGAGGGGCCGGCTGTAACACCGCTGATAGAGTCCTTGCGATGAAGTTGAAGGGAGTAAAAATCGTGGCCGCGAATACTGATGCGCAGCACTTAGAGCTCATTAACGCTCATGAGAAGATCCTCCTCGGCAAGGGCACGACGAAGTTCCGGGGGACGGGCGGAAACCCGGAGCTAGGAAGAACAGCTGTTGAGGAGTCCATAGACGAGGTTAGGGCGGCGCTAGAGGGCTCGGACATAGTATTCGTGGCGGCGGGCCTAGGCGGCGGCACCGGGACCGGCGGAGCACCCCTCGTCGCCGAGATAGCTAGGGAGCTTGGAGCAATCGTGATAGGGGTCGTCACGCTTCCATTCAAGTTCGAGGGAAACGTGAGGAAGAGGATTGCGTTGAAGGGTCTCGAGGATATGAGGGAGAAATGCCACACGGTGGTCGCGATAGACAATAACAAGTTGCTCGAGCTCTATCCGCAGTATAGCTTGAAGGCGGCATTTAGCCTCGCGGATGAGGTGATAAGCAATATGGTGCTGAGTATAACGGAGTCGATCGCGAAGCCCAGCCTAATAAACATAGACTACGCGGACTTCAAGACCATTATGAGCAGGGGGAAGCTCGCGGCCCTCGGGATAGGGAAGTCGTCGACGCCGAATAGGGCTGAGGAGGCGACCTTCATGGCTCTCCAGTGCCCGCTCCTCGACATAACCTATGAGGGTTTATCGGGCGCGATAATCCACGTCTCGGGTGGGGATGACATGAAGCTCAGCGAGGCAGCGAGGCCGGCTGAGATAGTTTCGGAGCTCATGGGCGAAGAAGCGCTGGTAATCTGGGGCGCGAGAATAGATAGCTCGCTTGACTCAACACTTGAGGTCTCACTAATCCTGACGGGCGTTGAGAGCACAGAGCTCCTAAAGGCAAAGGAGGAACCGAAGCCGCTGGAGGAAGACGAGATAGAGGAAATATTAGAAGACCTCGGAATAAAATCCATCTAAACTATTTTTTCAATCTATTCAAAAGCTTCTGCACTTGCTCCTCGACTTCCTCACTTGTTATTTTTCTGAAGAGGGGTTTAGGTTCGTTTATCCTGTGCCCTGGCGGTATCGTGGCCTCGGCATCACTCCATCTAAGTTCCGATACTCTCTTCCCGACATTCATGTAGTCTAGTATCCTCTGGGCCGTGAAGGGGAGGTAGGGTGCCGAGATGACGGCCAGCGAGTAGACCACTTGGCAGAGCACGTAAACGGCCGTCCCGGCCCTCTCTAGGTTACTCCATGGCGCCTTCTCATTCATGTAGGCGTTACCCTCCTGCGCAAGGTCGAGGATCGTCCTCAGCCCCTTCCTGAACTCGCATGCCTCGATATGCTCCTCGAGAATCCTCGCATACTCTTTTCTCCGGCTAAGCATCTCCTCATCACGCTTATCCATCTCACCGGGCTGTGGGACAGTCCCGCCCATCTTGGAGTAGGTGAAGCTTAGAACCCTATGGACGAAGTTTCCATATGTGCCGATAAGCTCACCGTTTATCTTCTCGGCGAAATCCTGCCACTTGAAGTCCGTATCCCTTGTCTCGGGGGCTATTGCTGCTGCATAATACCTGATTACGTCGGGATCATATCTCTCGAGCAGCTCATGAAGCCAGACAACCCATCCACGGCTGGTTGAGAGCTTCTCGCCCTCCAAGTTTACGAACTCGTTGACAACCACGTTGTATGGCAGTATATAGTCCCCATGGGCGATGAGGAGCGCCGGGAAAAGGATCGTGTGGAAGAATAGGTTATCCTTGCCGATGAAGCAGTAGAGCCTGGCGCTCTTATCCATCCAGAAGCTCTTCCACCTCTCAGGGTCGCCCACAACATTCTCGGCCCAATCCCTGGTCGCTGAGATGTATCCGAGGAGGTTCTCGGCCCAGTTATAGATCACTTGACCCTCGGCTCCCGGGAATGGTGCTGGCGGTCCCCAGCTATAATCCCTAGTGATATCCTTGTCCCTCAGCCCCTCCTTCTCGAGCCAGGCTATGGTCTTGTTATACGTGGCCTTTCTCCAGAACTTCTTATCCCTAACATATTCGAGGACCTTCTCCGTCAGGGCGCTTAGCTTGAGGAAGAAATGGGTCTTCTCCCTTATCTCGGGCTTCGATCCACATAGCGAGCACTTAGGATCTATTATCTCGAAGGATTCATACCATGATCCGCAGACCTCGCAGACATCGCCATATTGGCCGGGTGCGCCGCACTTCGGGCACGTGCCGATAACGAACCTGTCTGGGAGAAAGATCCTGCAGTTCGGGCACCACCACTGCTTGATCACCCTCGGGTAGATGTATCCTTTCTCCCAGAGCCTTAGATAAAACTCCCTGACAACCTGATAGTGTATGGGCTTGCTCGTCCTAGAGAAGACATCGAAGCTTATCCCCAGCTTCTCGAAAACCTCCTTCTGGATCGGATAATACATATCGCAGAGCTCCTTTGGCGTCATCCCCCTCCTCATGGCCTCTATCACTATGCTACTCGCATTCTCATCCGTCCCGCAGACATAGAGTACCTCAGCGCCCTTCATCCGCTTAAACCTAGCAAAGATGTCAGCTGGAAGATAAGCTCCAGCTAGGTGGCCGAAATGCCTAGGAGCATACGAGTACGGGAGAGCCGCCGTAACGAGAACCTTTTCTCCGAGCTTCACCCACCCCTCATCCTAGAGGGAAAGGGCCGGCTTTTAACTCTAATAATGTTTTCCGCTTTCGAGGGAGTACTGTAGTATCTTTTTGAGCATTAACGCTTATAGCCGAGCATCTAGGCCCATATCCGAGGCGTCGTGAGATGGCGCCGGAAGCTCTTCCTGAGCCGCCTAAACCGGGAGTCTGGAGCTATCTAAAGGCGGTCGGCCCCGGGGTCATCCTCGGATCGATGGCGATAGGAAGCGGCGAGTGGATCCTCTTTCCAGCAATTGTCGTGAAATACGGCCCTTATCTGCTCTGGGCAGCGCTCCTCTCATGCATAATCCAGGCAGTGGTTGCCGTTGAGTCGATGAAATACGCTGTATATAGTGGTCAGCCGATTCACAAGGCTTACCAGAAGCTTCCACCAAGCCCGCTTGCATGGGCATGGGCTTGGACACTCCTAATCTTCATCCCGGTGATCTGGCCGGGTTGGGCCGCAGCCTCCGCCACCGCGATAGCCGCGCTGCAGCTTGGGCGCCTTCCAGGGCCGCAGGACGCATACCTCGTCCTAGCTTGGGGCATAGTGGCCTTAACCGTCGGGCTGCTCGTGATACACTTCGGCGAGAAAATCCAGAGGACTCTTGAGCTAGTCAGCTGGCCAATACTGGTACTTCTCGTGGCCACGATCATCATTGGCGTCGTTATTGCCGCATCGCCGCAAGCATGGCTCGAGGTTCTAAGTGGGTTCGGGGGCTTCCTGAAGCCGAGGCTCGGCTTCCCATCGCAAGGCGAGATAAACTGGTACATGATCGCCGCAGCGATCGCATACATCCCAGCAGGCTTCGGCTTTAACCTCTTCATCTCCAGCTATGCTAGGGATAAGGGTTGGGGCATGGGGAGCAAGGCCGGATACATCTCGGGTCTCGTAGGAGGAAACAAAGTTGAGCTGAGGGCGGACGAGATACCCTTTGACGTGAATAACCAGGAGAATCTGAGAAGATGGAGGGAATGGCTCAAGATAATGAGGCTCGACTCCTATGTGTTCTTCTCCGGGATAACCATGGTGACCGTAATCTTGACGAGCGTCATGGCTTATGCCCTGCTCGTGCCGAGGGGTCTCGCGCCAACAGGCTTCCAAGTGGCGGCAGCCCAGGCAGAGGCGCTCTCAGCAGTCCTCGGATGGGCCGCGTGGGTGATAGTCCTGCTTGGAGGCTTCTGGGCCCTCTTCGACACGCAGTGGGGGATAATGGACTCCGTCGCGAGAACAGTAACTGACAACTTCTGGTTCGCGAGTGAGTGGGTCAGGAGGATGACCGGGGGAGATCCAAGGAAAATATACTACGCAGTGGTCTACGCCATCTACGCGTTATCGGTCATAATACTCGTAATCTCGACGGTTTATAAGCTGGCGGAGCCCTATCATCTCTCAGCGACCGGAGCTGTTCTTGGGCTTCTCGCGCTAACGCTCGCGCCAATCCTACAGCTAGTAGTAAGCAACAGGATCCTGCCGAAGCCCCTTAGACCAGGCATCGTGACGAACATAATCCTCGCCGTGGGAGTGGTCTTCTATGGCTTCTTCATAGCCGCCGTGATCCTTCAAATGTTCTTCAAGACAACTCTCTAGACTGTCAACGAACGTATTTCCCTTAAATCATTTTTCTCAGAGGTTGCTATTCCCCGTCTCCGTAAGGCCCCTCTCCACCTCCCAGCTCTCCCTAACGGCCAGCCCCAAGCCCTCAAGCCTCCTGCAAACCCTCCCATACTTCTTCAGCATCGAGACGGCCTCCTCCAAGGCCCTATACTCCATCATGGCCCCTAATATGTCTAAGAATAAGAGACTTGCCCTTATTTCTTGGGCTCTCCCCCGAAAGTGGAAGAAAAAATAAAGAGTGGAGTGTTATGATGTTTGTGGCATGCTAATCTCGGCGGTCTTCAGCTTGAATAGTGTCGCGTCCCACATTTCCTCCCAGACGTCCCCGAGATATTCTATCAATTGATCCCAGTCCATTATCCTGACCATGTCGCATCTTGTTACGCGCCTGTCGCCCTCTCTCACGCCCTCACCACGAGATACTTGACCTCGTCCCCCTCCCTGAATGGTATTTTGAGTATCTGCTCCGAGGTTCCTCTATTGCCATGGAATCACATGTTTAACCGGCCTCCCGGCATCTAGGCATCATAATCTTCCACTTTCAGGCGGGTCCCCAAGAAATAAGGGCAGGCATGTATTAGGATAATATTGTGGAGGCATGATCAGCTACGTGGATGCCTTCGAGGAGGCCGGCCTTGTTGGGAAGGTGATGGACCATGCCTGCATGAAGCTACGAAGCCTACTCTACGAAGTCCTAGGAGGTGAATGAAGATGAAGAGGAATTGTACTGTGGAGTTGATTGTTGATGAGGAGACGGAGAAGAGGCTGAGACGATTATGCGACCTTTCAGTGAAGTTATGGAACGAGGTTAATTATATTAGGCTGAGGATGTGGCTCGAGAAGAAGGGCATTGACTTTGATGGGACATACAAGGAGTTCTATGAAAAGTATAAGCCGCTGATAGGCGCGGTTACGGCCCAGACGATCCTGCTGAGGAACAGTAAGGCGTGGAAAAGCTTCTTCAGGCTATTGGAGCTGAGGAGGGAGGGGAAGCTGCCGCCGTTTATAACAAAGGTTAGTCCGCCGGGATTCGGCAAGAGAAATGGGTCTAGGACTCTATGGACCATTATTAGAAAAGACCAGTACGAGATGGATAGCGACAGGATCGTCCTAAAGTACCTCGGAACAATCGGCTGGATAGAGGTGAAGTATAGGGGCATTATACATTTGAGGGGCGAGCGCGGGGAGCTCAAAATACGCTATGACGCCGATAAGGGGAGATGGTATGCCCACATTGTTTTCTCGAAGGTCTCCGAAAGAATGATGAAAGGTGAGTGGAGGAGGGTGCCGTTGCAACCGAAAGACAATCTAATGGCGGGGATAGATATTGGAGTCATTAATTTAATGGCCGTCTATGTCGAGGATGGCTCAACGAGGCTCGTCAACGGCAGACCATTAAAGGCGATCTCATTCTATTGGAGGAAGAAAATTGCCGAGTACCAGTTGATGTTAAACAAGTATGGCCTGGAGACGTCGAGGAAGCTTAGGAGGATGCACGCGAAATGGAAGAGACAAATAAGAAGCTATATAGACGCCAAGGTAAGGGAGGTAGTGGAATGGCTCTATGACATCGGGGTCTCCACGGTTAAGGTCGGCTACCCGAAGTATATCACGCAGAGAAACGGCAACTTCGACAACGTCCATGTCTGGTCCTATGGCCTTCTGCTGAGGAGGCTCTCAGAGGTTGCCGAGGAATACGGTATCAGCGTCATCTACGTGGACGAGTCTTATACGTCGTCGAGGTGTCCATGGCATGGTGACGGCTGTGGCGTCAGGGTATACCGAGGATTATTCAAATGCACAACGACGAACAAAGTGTTTAACGCTGATCTCATAGCGGCACGAAACATTTTAATGACGGCGACGTCGAATAATACCTTGATGACGCCAGTAACCCCTGAGTCCCGGAGAGGGGTAGGGGGTAATGGCCGGAGACCCGGCCAAGGGCTGAACCTCCAGAAGGAGGGATGTAGCCCAAACCTCCCCACCTAAGCGGGGAGGAGGTCAGCTGTTGTCGAGGTGGACTTCAATAACAGATAGGTCTATCTTGAGTGGTCTTCTGCCGATGATCTCCGCTATATTGGGCTCGGTCCTTCCCTCATCGCCATCTATGAGCTCTTTTATGTATAGGCCGCCCTGAGCCTTGATCCTGAACTTGACGACGCAGTCGCTGAGCTTCTCGGCCTCGACATAGTAGACCCTTTTCTGCCTAACCTTATCAGCCCTCCTTCTCAAAACCCTCCTTGGCGTCCTCTGATTTATCATGAGATCCCTGAACATCTCCATAACCTGCCTCAGCGCCTCATCATCCACGTCGCCATCAAACTCGACCACGGCCTCATAGGTCTTAGAAGCTATGGGGGAGAGGTTCTTCAATATCCTCAGCTCCCTCCTACTCGAATACTCCAGGTTAGAGATCTCCACCTTGCCCCTCGCGTTCTCATTCACCATTTTCTCCAGAAGAGTTAGATCAATGAACCTCTTTCTGGGATGTTTTAGCTCTAAGATGAATGGCCTGCCCGTCCCCGTGACGGTGGCATCAACATCCTCCCTCCCCGCGCCATGAAACTTGTAGCTCAGTGCCTCGAAGAGTTTGAGAGCAGGCTCACCTATTAGCTCGCTAATAGACTCGGGATACTCCCTCCCAGTGTAGTTGCATTTCCCGCATCCACGGCCCCAGCAGTATCTACAATACCAAGGAGTTTGGGGCATATTCTTCTGAAGCTTCCTGTAAAGCCCCTTGATGAACAGGGGATTCACCTGCAGCTCATATGTCCCGGAGAATATGTCAACGAGGACGACGATGTCCGGGTTCTGATACTCAACCGGTACCTTGAATTTCCTCTGGAGCGCCGACCCAACACCCCTCGTGATATCCTCCTTGATATCCTCCCCCGTGTCTATGCTGAAGGCTGCTCTAAGTTCATCCTCCCTTTCCCTCACATCCGCCGGAACCCTAGCCCCAACCAGGAGGTTCCTGAACTCATATTCCCTCAGCTCCTCCGCGGCTTTCTCGGCAACCTCCTCCATCCTCCTCCTAGTCAGGACTCCACCGCAGATATAACATGAAAGCTGCCTAGGCGGCTCTTCGCCGAGCGCCTGCAGGGTCTTCATCGCGGGGCCGAAGCCCGTTGAAGCGAGCCTTCTCAAGATCTCCGGCGTCTCCCCGGATTCCCTATGCCGGATAAGGCTCCACATTGTGAGGATGAGCTTCAGCGCCTTACCCTTCTCATCATTCCCAGCACCATAGCATAGTGAGGAGAATTGCCTACCAAGGCAATAATCGCAGAGAGGATGTGCTAGAAGTAGATTCTCAGCCTTCCCCAAAATCTTGGCAAGCCCCTCGAATGACAACCCCGGCGTGGTGAGGCTGCAACTATCCTAATAACTATAATCTTGGGGAGACAGTCATCCTAACCCCCGAAGACCTGCGAGCTTATGAGGCGTCTTCTTCGCCCTCTTAATGAGCTTCCTTGTCAGCTTATACTGCCTCAGGAGAGCCTTGACATCGCCCTCAGATACGCCGGCACCTCTCGCAATCCTCCTAACCCTCGAGGCATCAAGTATGTCCGGGTCCCTCCTCTCCTCCAGCGTCATGGACTGTATTATCGCCCACCACTTCTCGATCTTCTCCTCCGCCTCCTTGAGGGCGTCTTGAGGGATGTCGGGGAGCCCGGGCAACGGAAGCCTTGATAGAAGTTTCGAAAGGGGCCCCATCTTTCTAACCTCCCTCAACTGCTTGACGAATTCCTCGAGCGTGAACTCTCCCCGGAGCATCTTCTTCACGCGCTCCTCGCTCACCTCAACTTCAGCGAGCCTAATCCTCTCGAGCAACCCCTCCAAGTCACCTATGCCGAGAAGCCTGCCCACATACCCCTTCGGGTTAAAGAGCTCGATATCCTCCAGCTTCTCTCCTGTCCCGATGAACTTTATCTTAGCACCTGTCTCTGCGATCGCTGATAATGCCCCTCCACCCCTAGCCGAAGTATCCATCTTCGTCAAGACTATTGACCCGACGGGAGCCGCCTGGTGAAAAGCCCTAGCATGCTCCCCAGCAGCCTGGCCTATCGTGGCATCAATTATGAGCATCACTTCATCGGGCTTAATGCTCTCCTGAAGGACCCTCATCTCCCTCATGAGATCCTCTTGGCTCTTATGCCTCCCAGCAGTATCTATCAGGATAACATCATAGCCCTCCTCAGAGAAACGCTTCACACCATTCCTCGCGATCTCAACGACATCGGAGCCCTCATGAAAGACGGGGATATCCCTTCCATCAAGGAGCTGCTTAAGCTGCTCATATGCTCCAGGCCTATACGTGTCGGCACAGATGACCGCAACCCTGTAACCCATCTTCTTGAGATAATATGCTATCTTCGCGATACTCGTGGTCTTCCCGGTTCCCTGTATCCCGACAGCCATTATGACATACGGCCTCTTGTTGATCCTTATCTCGGCAGGCTTCTCGCCGAGAAGCCTTACAAGCTCATCATAGACGACCTTAATCACGTAGTCCCTCCTTGAAATCCCGGGCGGAAGCTCACCCAAGAAAGCCCTTTCCCTAATCCTATCCGAGATCCTCTTAACAAGCTCCACATTGACGTCGGCGATCAAGAGAGCTCTTTGAATATCCCTGATAAGCTCCTCAACAGTCCTCCTATCCACGGTCGCGGCCGACCTGAACTTGCTCAGAGCGCTTCGCAGCATCTCGGGGAAAGACGGCATGAGACCCGCGTTAACAAATCCAGCCCCAGTATTAATATTACTACCCCAAACGCCTTAATCAAAGAAGCCCTGATAAGGCAATGGGATTGGGGATCACCTGAGCGCCATGAGCCTCTCGGCTATCGGTCTTATCTCTGGGATTTCTTGAAGTGATTCCACGCGTGGCGTGCTCCATGCTCCCCTCTTTGTTGTCGAGAGCGCGGCCACGATGTTCGCGAACCTCCCAGCAAGCCTAAGCTCCTCTTCACTAAGCACGATATCCTCCAGCTTCCCCATGGAGTAGAGCGCGGCGAGGAGCGCGGCCATATATGCATCGCCCGCACCCGTTGGATCAACAGCTTCAACCCTGTATGCCGGTATGCTCACCGCCCGGCCTTCATGTATTAATTCACTACCCTCAGCGCCCTTTGTTATGGCGATCAGCTTTATGTTAAAGTCCATTATATCGATGCCATAATCCTCGAGCAGTCTTCTCTCTCCCCTCCCGAGCTTAACTATGTCAGCTTGCTTTAGTGCCCTTTTCATACAGCTTACAAGCTCATTCATCCTACCCACCCAAAGATTGGGCCTAATATTCACGTCGAAGCTCGTTGGAATGCCCCGGCTCCTCGCCATCCGCGCTAGCTCTAGGCTTGTCGACCTACTAGGCTCCCTAGCCAAGAGGACACCACCAAAATGTAGCAGATCAGCCTCGTCTAAGAACGACTTATCCACATCATCAAGCCTGAGATTGAAGTAGGCTACATGGTCGTAGAGTAGGAAACTCGGCTCAGCCTGCTTAAGCTGCACGAAGACAACACCCGTATTCCTCTCATCATCATAGATAACGTACCTAGTATCAACACCCTCCTCCCTAAGCCTCTCAACCAGAAACTCTCCGAAAGCATCCTTTCCAACCTTGCTTATTAGCCCTGAGGGCACATTCAGCCTCCTCAAGCCCACAACCATGTTCGCTGGAGCGCCGCCGGGATGCTTCTCAAAAGTCCTCACATCCTTTAAGTCAGTCTCCTCAACAGCAATAAAATCAATCAAGACTTCGCCAACCGCAAATATCATCGCTAAAAACTCGAAGCGGCGGATATTAATATTTCAGAATCTTAGGAAATTCTAAAATACTGCATAACAGAGAAAAAGCTAACGGGGCCGGTAGCTCAGCCTGGGAGAGCTTTTTAGGCCCCACAAGCGCCCGCCTCGCACGCGGGAGGTCGCGGGTTCAAATCCCGCCCGGTCCACAATAAACCGAGGAACAAGAACGATCTTTCAACATCCATTTCTCATAACTTATAACATGCAAAATGATTTCCGAAGAAAGTTTCATCACTAAATTCAGTTTCCTCAATCACCATGAAATGTTGAAAAAGGGAGATTAGCGATAATGCCCTATGAATGGGAGATGCCGATGTGGGAGAAAAACCATGATTTACATGTTTAAAGATTTAGATTAGGCTATAGTGTAGTGTGGCTCTTCGCAGGGCTTAGACCAGAATACAGCGCATGAGAACCCTCTCAGATAGTCGTGAAGAGATAGTGACCTTCATGGATGTCACTAGACCCTATGGCAAGAGCTGGGACTTCATCTATAATGCATTGAAACATGTGACATATTACACGTGAACACTAGTGAGTTAAGAAGCATTACTGTGTATGATAATGTTGAAGAAGGTCTTAGGAAAACTGCATGACTTGGGTGTGCAACTGCCAATAGTCACCGACGGTGAGGCTGGAGTGATCGCCCTCCACATGGGGAAATACGTGCAACAGCCGGGGTTTAAGGTGATGTCATAGATCCAACTGGTGCTGGTGATGCATTCTGCGCAGTCTTCTGAAAAATCTATGAAAAGGAGATTAGAAGAAGCGGATTAAGTAACTTGAAGCATGATGAGCTTATTGAAACGCTCTTATTCGCCCAAGCCGCTGGTGCCGCATGCGTCGAGTCTATAGGAACAACGACAGGTGTTTCATTAAAACGCGTTGAAGAGCTCTTAAAATCTCAGGGAGAACATGTTCTATCTCTAACCCAGATAAAATCCTAAATTAAACTTTAGAGTAAGGCCTGACCAAAGCCATATCATCCAGCTCACTGATATGTATTAGGATGTGGTGATGTTAAACATCGTTTAGGACCTTTCTAGATCATGTCAGGCAATCAGCATGTAGAGCTTGTATAGTGTTACCGCTACAATGAGCAGCCTGAATATCTGCCTCAGCCTAGCGCTTGAGATACGAGTGCTCGCAACCCTACACCGGCGAAGGGGGCCATGGATCCGACGATCAGGAGGGGTATCATTAGCCAGGGATCCCATTTAGCCATGCCGGTATGCGGGATGAGCGAGGAGAATGATGGAGGGGTTACGGCGAAGGCGCTTATCCCAGCCGCCTTCTTCGGATCATGCCCGAGAATTATCAGCGTGGGCATCAGCAGGAATCCTGGGCCAACCCCCAGAAACCCGCTGAGTATAGATAATGGGGATTACGAGGATGACTGCCACCCTGAAGTTCTCACGGCAGGATGAGGCAGCCACCGGTCTGAATAACCGATATGCGAGATAGAGCACCGCTGCGAAGTAGACTAGCCAGACATATCGCTGCTCCACGAACTGGATGAGGAGTGCGCCGACTGGCGCGAAGCTAGTTGTTACGGCTGCCAGTATCGCCGCCTTCTTCTTCCAGTCAACCAACCAGCTTTAGCGAAGCCCAACATAGCGAGCAGAGCGGTGACCCCATTTAACAGCAGGCTGAGGAGCTGAACCTGATGCACAAGATCTGGGATAAATATGCCTAGGAATGGTATTGCCGCGAATGCCACCCCAAGGCCAAGCATGCCCGAAATAAACGTGAGCACAGAGAGGCCGGCAGAGATGATCACCGCATCATCTATGGCTGAGTTAAGCATTATTATTGATTAACCAGTATATATGTAATGCGACAAAAATTAATCACCCACAAGCTCCATCTCGCTCACTAAACAATTTTAGAAATTCTTGTAATAGTACGTTTCTATGGTTTATGGTAATTTGGTGCCAATTCCCTGACTTCTCTCCCGGTAATGAGGTCTAACCTTTCTCTGAGA
>Ga0080004_1113114_pt1 | contig 18269 bp, 21 predicted proteins | sample WasSprMetagenome_FD_69207 | JGI IMG/M metagenome (GOLD analysis project Ga0080004, IMG submission 69207) | Sulfidic aquatic microbial communities from Washburn Spring, Yellowstone National Park, USA - WS (SPADES assembly) (version 2) | ecosystem: Environmental > Aquatic > Thermal springs > Hot...
TCCATACATGCAATAGGGTCAGCCCAAACCCCCAAAATATCACGTATAACGCCGCCCACACCAGTGGCTGCGCCACCAAAAGGCTCAATAGCAGACGGATGATTATGAGTTTCAACCTTCACGGCTACGCCATAACCATCTTCAAAGCGAATTATGCCAGCATTATCCTCAAAAACAGAAAAACACCAGCGAGGATTAAGCTCCCTAGTTACTCTTGCAATATAAGTTTTGAAAAGGCTGTCAACTTCTTTCCCATCAAACTTCACTATACCCTTAAAAGTTTTGTGAAAACAGTGCTCAGACCAAGTCTGCCCAACCGTTTGAAGCTCAACATCAGTTGGGTTCCTGCCCTTCCCCCTGAAGTATTTTTGAACAGCCCTCATCTCTTCAAGGTTTAAACCCAAACCAAGCTCACGGCTAACATCCAACAACTGCTGGTCAGAGGCAGAAACCAAAGCCACTTCAAAAAGCGGGAAAGGCGTCTCCCTGCGAATGTAGAGGCTTCCGCTCATCTCTCCTCCTCAACCATTATGGTGTAATTGTCCTTAGTGGGGTTAGCCAAAAGCCTCTTACACATCTCCTCAGCTTTCGCCAAGGCTTCATCGCGAGAATCAGCAAAAACAACAACGCTGTAAACTTTGCTAACGCCAACTCTCTCAACTTTGTAGCCAAGCTCCCTAAGCAAACGGGCTGTGGTTTCGCCTTCTGGGTCGCTGTGCCCTGGCTTCAAGCCAACCTCAATTTTAAGACGGTACCTCATAGGCTAAATTAAACCCGAAGCCGATTTAAACACTTTCACCACGGAAAAGGCAAACTTACCTTTTCAAAACTATCTTCCTACCCTTATAGAATATTCGAATTCCACGAGCACTTGTCACACGCCCTATTGCTTCCGCATGCACTCCAGACCTTTCCAAAACGTCAACCGCCCTATCCACATCTTGTTTCTCAACCACAATTGCGAAACCCCAACCCATGTTAAAAGTCTTAAACATCTCCTCATTCGGTATTTTGCCACCAAGCTCCGAGGCAGCCCTCTGGATAACTTCAAAAATAGGCTGAGGCTTAAAATTGTTAAACTCAAAGCCTATACCCTTCGAGAAAAGCGTCAAACGGTCAAATTTGAGGTAGGAGTCACCAGTAATATGCACTGCAGCCTTAACCCTAGCCTCGTCAGCAACTCGCAGGAAAGGCTTAACATAAATTTTAGTGGGCTCCAAAACCTCATAAACCAATCCCCTTTCAAGCGGCTCAACAACATCAAACGGGTCGTATCTGCCACCCCAACACTTAAACAAAACCCTACGCGCCAAAGTCACGCCATTACTATGGATTCCGGAACTCCGCAAGCCAACCACAACATCCCCGGGCTTAACATCCCTCCCATAAATAATCTTGTCCTTGGAAACCTCGCCGACAGAGGCAAAAACCATGTCAAAACCCTTCCCCTCCACCAAGCCCCTAATTAGCTCAGCGACATCGCCAATCTCGCCGCCCGAGACAACACATTCAGCTTCCATAGCGCCTTTCGCTATGCCTTTCATCCACTCCCTAACTAAAAAAGGCTCAGAAACTTGAGCATGAATATTATCCACAACAGCCAAAGGCCTAGCCCCCGAACGAATAACATCATTAACAGCCATAGCCACACCATCAACACCAATAGTGTCATATTTGTCGGCCAACTGAGCCACCAAAACCTTAGTGCCAACACCCTCAATAACAAAATCCAAATAACAACCATCACGAAAAGGGAAAATAACCCCATAAGGAAGCCGCACAACCCCACCGTAACGACTAAAACCATAAGTCTGCTGAAGAAAACGCAAACCAGCTTTCGCCTCAGCCCTCAGCCTTCTATCAACACCAACGCTAGCATAAGTAAACTCCCTAGGCAAACAACAGCCCCCACAGCTAAACCAATCTAGGAAAATCTCCTTTTAAATATTCACTGAAAAACTAAAAAGTTAAGGGGGCAGGCGGATTCGAACCTCACGCCGAAAGGAGAAGGGAGAAAATCATAAGCCGAAACTCCGCCTGCCTCTCCCTTTACCGGCTGCCATTTGACTAGCACTTTGGTAAGCAATTTCAGCAGGCATCTGCGCCTCACCAGCACCTAAAAGCATCTTTAAAAGAGCGTTGTATAACCTCAAAAACTCCAAACCCTTCTTGCTTGTTTTATACAAAATTTGCCTTCCATTAGGCTCTACATCAATAAACCCAATCCTAATTAGATAATCTAGGTATCTGCGAAGCTGGAAGTAATTTGTGTTTAAGCGATTGGCAATGGCAAAACGACTTGCCCCTTCACAGGCAGCTTCAAGAATCAACGCGATAATCTCAAAAGAGCTTCGATATCTCTTTTCAAAAATAGGCGCATTCGAAACACTTGCCCTAAAAATCTGTGAATATCTTTCCAAAACAATCTCCATTTTTAGGAACCCGTCATTTATTTGCGGCTTTAAAGGGATATGGGTTTTTTCTATGGAAAACTTTGAAAGCAACAAAAAGACGCGACGGAAACTGTTGAAAATGTGAAAGCCTATATATGCCATGCGTTACATTATTTCAATTGAAACTGTTGAAAAGTGTTGAAGGTGTCACAGCATAAGCTTACACTAAACGAAATAAAGTTTTTACAAGAAGCCTTAAACTCGGATTACAAAAATGCTGGCATACGCCTACGAGAAGGAGAATACCAATATGAACTATCAAAAACAATAGCAAGTTTCCAACTGGAACTACGCTTTCCAGACGTTAAGGACCTCATTAAAAAATTACATGGCGAAGAGAAAGCAAACGACGTACAACTTGTCCGCAAAACTCAAACAATACTCAAAAAAATGGAAAAAAGCGGGGTAATAAAAATCCTACCAAAAACCAAACCCTGGGAGCTACAACGATACGCCCTCTTAAGCCTAAAATTCATAGACGCTGACAAAAACCAAGTGACTCTTGCAGCAGACGAGCAAATACAACAAGCCAGAGAAAAAATAAAATCAATTGTTAACCAGACAATATCAAAGTCTCCCGTAAGCATCATAAAGTTAAAAGTCTACGCGCTAGCTTTCCTAATACTCGTCTCCTATGTCATCATCGTGTGGATTTTGTTACAACCCATCATCAACCCAATCATTTTTATAACAGCATTCTCACTGGCAACTATATGCTCCATCGTGCTCGGAAAAGCATTGTCTGAGATTAAATCTTAATAACACTATTGGGTTATTATGAAGTGGTGATGATGAGCATGTCGAAAAATGTTTTGACTTTATTTTTAGTTTTATGTCTGTGTTCAGCTATAATCATTAAAAACAACAGAGTGCCTGTGAATGCCAATCCATCAACACTAACAGTTCCAGATAATTACAAAACAATTCAAGAAGCCATAAATGACGCTAATTCAGGAGACATCATTTTTGTACGTAAGGGAATATACGCTGAAAACATAATCATCAATAAAAGTATTACGCTGATAGGTGAAGATCGAGAAAGTACAATAATCGATGGAGGAGCAATAGGAAATGTGATTTCAATAAAAGCTTCAAACATAACCATTAAAGGCTTTACCATAAAAAATAGCGGTCCATTTGGAGGCTGTGGGATATTCATTGAACGCTTTGGAAATATTATAATAAGCAACAATAATATTATTGATAATAATATGGGGATTCAGATATCATTTACAAGTAGGAATCAAATTTATGAAAACGTAATATCAGCAAACTACGTAGGCATTCAACTCTTTTATTCAAGCGGTAATAGTATTTACAGAAATGTTATATCCAGCAATGCTGATGGAATTGACGCCTATTATTCCGTTGGCAACATATTTTATGAAAACACTATTAATAACAACAATTGGGGCGTCTATTTATCCTCTTATAGTAGTAATAATGTTTTCTACCATAATAACTTTGTAGACAATAAATACTATAATGCATACGCTGAGCAAGCAGCCAACACATGGTGTTACTAAGGCGAAGGAAATTATTGGGACGATTATGATGGGGAGGATTTAGACAAGGATGGTATAGGAAATACCCCTTATGTTATCACGGTAAAAAACACGGATTATTATCCTTTGATGGGAAGATATTATACGTTTGCTGTACATTTTAAAGAAGAAGATTATCGCATTGCTATGGTGTCTAATTCAACAATTTCTAATTTTACTTTTAAAGTCGCAGCTGAATCCAGATCTAGAATTATACTTTTCAATGCCAGTAGCACTAATGACTCTGCAGGTTTTAGTAGAGTGGTTATTCCTAAAGCTTTGATGGCAAACATACACGTGGTGCTTGTTAACGAGGAGGAGGTTAATGCGACATTGCTTAATGTTTCAGATGTGGAAAATGCTTACTTGTACATCGAATATTCTGGTAACTGTTCAATTAAGGTAGTTTATTTGGAGTTGCTTGATTTGTACTATCAGCTGCTTGACGAGTTTCATGGCTTAAATGCCACTAATAATGCGCTTGTGAAAGAATTCAACTCGTTAAATGAAACACTTCATAATCTTCTGAAGAATTATGATGAACTCCAAAACTGCCTCGAGAATCTAAACAGCATGCTTGCCGCATTAAACAAGACACTTCATAATTTCTTAAACGATTATGGTGATTTTCAAAAAGAATTTTCTGACATGAGCATGTCGTATCAAAAGGAAGTGCAGAATTTTAAAAGTTTAACATATATTTTCGCTGCGATGACAGCCGTTTTTATTATGATAACAATTTATTTATCTAAGATAGCGCACGAGAAACAAAGACGGATCATTGAAAGTTAGCGTATGCAGGGACTCATTGATCGAGGTTTAAGCTGCGAAAATTTATTCAAGCAAAGAAACGGATAAAAGGCCTAACTTGGCTTTTTCTTTGCGGCGGCCGTAGTCTAGCCTGGTAGGACTTCGGCCTCCCGAGCCGGCGACCCGGGTTCAAATCCCGGCGGCCGCACCATAGTTTGGATAAAACATCGGCACTTTTACTTGCGCTTCCTAAACAGCTTGACGCCGTCGAATTCGCAAACATACTCGAAGCCCGCCTCTATAAGTTCTGAGGCTTGTTCAACAGTTTTAGCCGCTTTGCAGATGTATTCCTCATCGCCTTCAACGTTAATCAGCTGTGTGTATATGAGTGTGTTCTTTATATCTTTATGTCCGAGCATCTGCATTACGTGAAGTATGTCTTTCGTCCTGTGATATTCCATTGTCGCCTTCCAATGTCGTAGGGTGTGGAAGCTTATCCTAAGCAGCCTTGGGTTTCCAAGGTTGTAGGCTATCCTTTTCCTATGTCTCTCGAAAGTTTTTGCTAAGTCCTTAAGCCTTTTGTAGTTGCCAAACACCGTTTCACTTTTTCTCGGCAAGCCCTCAAGCATTCCAATTAGTTTGCCTGACATCCTGAAAACTCTTGGGTTGCTGCCCTTCTCAGGGGTTATCCTTAAAGTTTTTCCCTCGAAGTCTATGTCAGTCCATTTTAAGTTGAATATTTCCCCAGCCCTTGCGCCCGTTTCTTTTGCTATTTGTAGGAAGGTTGCAATCGTTTTGTTGTTGCATCCCGCTATTAGGTCGTCTATCTCCCTTTCAAGCGGTATGAAAGGCATCTTCCTTGCTGGTTTGAAAGTTGGCTTTTCCCATTTTATTCCCATGTATTTCGCAAATAAGTCATAGGCGTAAGCTGTCGTCTCCTTCCCTGAATCGCTCCAAGGCTGCGTTGCCAAAATTTCTTTGACGCTTTCAGGGTCGAAGAGGTTTGCACCAAGCTTAACGAGCCTCCTAAGCCTTGAACTCTTGCCTTTTATTGTTGTATCCTTATAGCCCTGCTTCTTCATCCACCACAAGAACTCGATTAGTTTGGCACTCATGTTTAGCTGTGTTGTTTCTGTGGCCCCCGCAGCCTTTTCGTTTAAGGCTTTTCCCTCAGCTAATGGCAAGGGTCTCTCGCTCCAATAAGCTGCTGCGCGGTTTTGCTTTTCAGCCTTGCTTAACGCCTTATCGTTTAGTCTTCTGGATGAAAATCTAAATCCGCATTCTCTACAGATATATCGTTGAACATCGCCTTTCAGCGTGTATCTTAACCCATCCTTCCAAACGTTCATGCTTCCGCAATGTGGGCAATGAACTGATTCCTGCCCAGTCAGACTAAACAGACCCCACACAAGAGTTTAATATTCCCCGTTACGCTACCGCCATAATGGTTTGAAAGAAAATGGGAATGGAATGGAAGTGCGGCCACCGTGGGAGTTACTCCTTTAGTGCTTCCAGAAGCGCCTTTTTCTGTTCAGCCGGCAAACCCTTAATCTTCTCTAAGATTTCGCCTTCAATGCTGTCCGGCTGGGTCGGCTGGTCTAACTGCAATTTCTGTTGAGGCTCAATGTAGGGCACGCCGAGTAGCACTTCCTTGTCTTCGCCGCGGACAACTTGAGGCATCTTTTTAATTTTCACTTTTTTGCCTTTCCAAAGGGCTGAGTCTTCGCCGAAACTGTCTACGCAGCGGTCCCATGTTGTAGTGTTCATGCCCCAAGTGTACAAGTCGCCTGTGCGGACAAGCCTCACGATGGCGTAGCCGCGCATACGCCCAAACTTAGACTCTTCAGCACTCCGCACATAAGGCTCCTCCACAATCTCCACCAGGTCGTCTTGCTGGACATGATGGGGCTTAAGGAAAGGCGGCTTCCCCATTCTAGGCAACTTACCCACACTCAATCACCTCCTCCCCCGGGTACAAGGGGCTTTGTTTTGTCACGTCGACGTGACCTTAAACGCCTAGGCTCGGGCTTAAGGCGGAAAGGCTTAACATCCCGCAACAACTGCTCCTCAATCTCAGCAATCTCACGGGCTATTTGCTCACGCCTAGCAGCAATCCTGCGGAAAACACGTTCCTCCTTAGGCGAAAGCGCCTTCAAGGGCACCTGACCATCCCGCACCAAACCAACATGCCTACCAGGCTCACGCAAAGTCCGCTGAACATAACCCGGCAAATATGAGCCGCTTCTCAACATGGCATTGCAAACACGCCTATGCTCCGCCTCTTCATGCAACAACATGCCAAGCCTAGCCCTAAGCCTAAGCTCCTCCACATTACAATTACCCAGAAAACTTTGAACAGCCAAATTGACAATTTTATTAAATGGAACATTATGCTCCCTACAAAACCGCTTAACCAAAGGCAACAAATCACGCCAAAACCAAACACTCCTAACACTCATTACGGCTACACCTTCCGCTTCATGTTAAACATGCTATGTTTTTACTGTGCCAAACAGGGCTTGCTGCGTGGCGTTTTCGCCGAAAAAAGCCAGATTCAGCCTTAAACATAGACATGCTATGAAGTGTAACAGCAGATGAAGTTGTTGCCATAGAAATCACCATGAGTGGTGTCGGCTGTGTTGCTGGATGGTTTGTCGGAGCCGTGCGGTTTCGTCGGCGAGTAAGCATAGTATGCATTGCTGTTTAGTCTCTTTGCTTGTCTTGCAGGAGTTTTGTTCTGGGCAGTTTTGGCAGAAGATTTTTTCGAAAAGTTTTAATGGCGGAGTTGGATGGTTCATTCTTTGGGGTTTTGGGGCTTGGACTATGGCTTTCGCCATGGCTCAGGCCTCCTTCTTCAATTTTTTCCAGAAAAATCCAAAGGCTATGATGCCTTTGACGGCGTACCACTGTTCTCCCCGCAGCGAATTTTTACGCGGCCTCATTTTACCGTCTCCTTTGTGATGGGTTCTAGGATGATGCGTTTTTGGCCATCAAGTTTGATGATGAAAAAGTCGGTATTTCGCTCGCCAAGTTTTTGCCTTAGTTTCTTTGGGATTACGACGACTTTGCTGGAGTCCGTGCGGTATGCTTTGGCTGTTGTAATTATTTTTTCCGTCATTCTTAAACCTCTATTATAGATAAAATATATAAGGGCCCTTTACTTCCTTTTTTAGGACCATAAAGGGAATAAAAAGTGCCAAAGGATGAAAAGAAAAGGAACAAAATTAAAAGTGTTAAGAAGGGTGAAGCGGAAGACCTTATCTTAAGTGCTTTAAACGAGGGGAAAACTAGGAGACAAGAAATTATCCTCTTTATCAAGGATAAAGGGAAAGACCTACAATCACGAACTTTTTCTAAAATAATAAAACGGTTAATAGAAAAAGGGATTGTGCGAAGGCTAGGTAGAGGACATTACTTGTTAGCTTGGGACATATCTGTTGAAGAAGCTGTAAAGAGCATAGAACAAGCCTTCCAATGGTTTGTGTCCCATGGATATGACACGGTTGCTTTAAACGATATATCTTTGCAGTCCGGAGTTCCTGCTGTTTGGAAACATAAAATTGGCGATGGTGAAGTAACATTTAATGACATAGTTTGGGGGCTTTCAAGGAAATACAAGATAAAGATAGGTTCTGAGAAAGGCACAAGGCCAGTTATCTAAGCATGCGCGATAATTAAACCTAAACGCTCAATACTCCCATAAGCTTTTTTGGAACATTGACAATCTTTAGTTTTATAATACAACTTAGAGTGTTAGTCTACATAAGATGGCGCGCATCCCCAACCAATTTAACTTTCATAGAGTTATGCCTTTGCCCTAGTTAAACTGATTAGCCCATGGATTTTTGGCATTTACATGTCTTAAACTAACTTCTGCCAAGAAGCCAAATTAAGAACAAAAATAGTTTTAATGCTAGTCCAAAATTCGGCGCATAGAGTGGACCTTTTTTACATGTAGAAAAATTGTGCATGATTGGATGCATGTTTGGTCTTACATGCTTTGGCATCCTGTCAAGTTCAATGTGCGCCCTTGCATACTCTCCCCCAACCGAACCCCAAATTTTTTGAGCTAGTCTAATTCCTATCTCGTTGTGGAGACTATGATGTGCCAACCTATATCCTCCAACGGTTGGCGCATCCAAAAATCTATCGATTTTCTCAGCTGTTAACCTGTCTATTTTCATCCCCTTGATTTGTGTAGCGTACTTAAAATGCACTTCCCAACTTGGCATTGATACCAAAATATATTTAGCGTCTAATATTTATTCATTTGGAAACTTAAGCGCGAACGAGATGTTTACCTTTCAACTGCGCTCATGAGAGACTGCTAAACTTTTAAAATAGCGCCCCTGGAAACTTATGCGGCCAGGAAAATGCCCATAGTTTGGCTTGTGGCTCGGTGTGAACTCTTGCAGAATTAGTAAAATTTTGAAATTCTGGTTTGGTTGAAAAGGTTTTTGAAACTGTCTAAAATTTTGTATTGTTGATGAGGAAGCTTCGAAGACCAAGTTTAGGCCCGATAATCGCAGACGCTCTGAAACAAATTGATAAAGCGTTAAAGGAGTCCCTAAAAAACGACCTGTGGAGCCAATTTCCAAATATTGACGATTATTCGGATGAAGAGTTGGAGCGTAAGGCTTTATGGAAAATCATTAAAAGAAAAAGGAAGCTAGGCCCCGAAGAACTGCTTAAAATTTTTACGCTTAAGAAAGAGGGGAAGTCGAGCAGAGAAATCGCCAAAGAGCTTGGCTGTTCCCATACAGCCGTTAATCGCGGTTATGATAGGACCCAAACAGTTTTCCGTGAGGAAGGATTATTAGAGTAGGTTTTACATGAGCGCGTGATACACAAAACCTACCACCTATTGCGCATAAAGTCCTTTCCCAACTCCCTTAATAGTCGGCGGCAGTGTCAGCTTTTATGGAGTTTACTTATACCGTAAAAAGAGGGCATAGTTTGGACACCATCATCATCTACCAGACTAGTATCAATTCAAAGTAAATTATCATCGTAAAAGTTTAAAAAATAACCATGTTAATGAACCGATAACGTAGATGTGTACGTAAATCAAAAAGTAAAACATTATACTGCTCAGATTAGGGTACATGGTGAAAGCGAGTGCGGCTACTAATCCTGAAAGCCCAATTATCTGGAGGCTTTTATCCTTCCTTCTTGAACCATACACATAATAGAAACAGAAATACGTTAGGAAAGGGAAGGTAACGAGAAACGGTGGAAAACCGGGAGGCACGGTCGGCATATATTTTCACCATATATAATTTTTCCAGTTTTGCTTTTATTCGTTGCTGGTTTGAATTCTAATTGTTTCAAGGTCTATGAGACAACGTATGACTGTTAGAATGGTGCTTCTTCAAGTCTTCCTCTATTGACTTATTTAATTTGATTATTTCTTCAAGTCTTCTTCTGACAGCGTCTTTAACAAACTCCGAAACCGACGCATATCCATACTTCCCAGCATCAACTATCCTCTCAACCTCTAAATACAGCTCTTCTGGAAGCCCAATCATTCGGTACTTTTTTCTAGGCAAATCAACCCGCTAATGGCATATGAAAGGTCATCTTTAACGAATTTTTTATATACCGATTAATGACCAGTTTATAATAGTACTCTGGGACACGTTTGAAGGAGCTTAGTATCCATAAATCAGCGTTGCTCTTAATATTGGCATGCCTTTTCTTAATTGGCTTATTGGCACCTATTGCAAATATGTATTCAATCACAGGTCAAACCTCGCAAGAAGGTTTTAATGAGAATAAGGCTTTGAGCTTCATTGTTTCCATGCTTACAAATTATAGTGCCGATAAATGGCTCTGCAAAGAACATAGCAAATCAACAATGTATTGGATTTACAACGATAATGTGCTTGCATTTCAAATTCTTCATAATATAGGGAATGAAACTGGAAACTTAACGCTAATAGAAACTGCAAAGAAAATCAATCACACAATCGAAGGGGAATACAAGCTCTCAATTTTAGATGGAAACGACCGCATTGAAGTTATGTTCCACAATCAAACCATCACTTTCCCGCCTTACAGCGGCACTGGATACTATTATTCACCTATAATTGAAAGTGACATGCAGTTTGGCGCAAACCTCGTTAGGAACCCCAGCGTAGAGTACGGTGACCCATACCCAGACCATTGGTATTTTTCAAGCTGGTGTAATAGGACATGCTGGACAAATGAACAGAGCCGAACCGGAAAAAAGAGCATTAAGATAACGGCGAACTCCTCAACTGACGATTGGAGGTCAGAAGTATTCAACGTTTCAGCATCCAAAAACTACGTGTTCAGCTGTTACGTGAAGGGAACGGTGATAAGCGGAGAATGGTTTTTAACATTAAGGTGGTTTAAAGACTTTCAGCCCATCCATGAAAACTTCATTTTCGAAAACAACACTACAATAGGGGCTGGAAACTATACAAGTTGGACGCAGATTATAGGCTTCAACTTCACAGCGCCACCAAACGCTGTTGCAGCAGACATACTCCTCAGAACGTTCAACGGAACTGGAACACTATATGCGGACGATTTTGAAGTTAAAGAAATAGTTAACGCTGGAACATACATTGTGAGAAATGATGTTAAGCATGTTCAAATCCCAGACTGGCAAGACTACGCGGATTTGCTGCTTTTCGGCGTATTAGACAGATACCGGAGAAACAACTCAACCTATCTGGAATGGTTTAATAATGCTACCAAGATGTTTGACGGAACAGGTTTAAGGGACAAGGCATTTAATAAAACTGGAAAGTATGAAACCTATAAGCTGGCGCTCTTAATAATAACCGCCATCACTATAAATAAGACGCAACAAATAACGATGCCGCAAAACCTCACGCAAATAATTCAAAACAGACAGCAGATTTTTGGAAAGCTGCAGAGGCAGAATGGCGGAGTAGCCACACACTATTTAGATGGCTTCATTCCAGACCCAAACGCCACGGAAAACGTTGAAACAACATGCCTCGCCATTTACGCCTGTTTGCAAAACACAGAAATTCCAATTAGATATGTTCCCGAGTTCCCATCATGGCTGCCAGTGTTCACGCTTATTGCTGCAACAATAACATTAATTGCTTTGAAACATCGTAATAGAAAAGATAGAAAAGCAATAAAGCATTCACAATCTCCGGAGGAATTTAATGTTGGAAAAAGTTAATGAAGCATTCAAAAATTTAAGACAGGGTTTTAAATTTTCGCTTATTACCAATGTTCTCATCTTCTTATATTCAATTCTTTGTTTGAAAGACTTTTTACTATATCTTTTATTTCCTTTTGGGCTGCCTCTCCTTCTACTATTATTCACATGGGCGTATAGTTTAATCAAGCGACATTCAGGATGGAGCTTACTAGGTCAAAATAGCATAGCTAAAGCCCTAAGTTGGGGAGGAGTAACCATTTTCATATTCATTTTCCCGCTTACAACCTTGTGGATTTATGTGATTCTTTACTATCTTGACGCTTCCCCCTTTTCCACGGTCTTAATCAATACAATCATAATGCTTCTTCCACCTGTGGCATGGGGAATTTACACATGGATGGAAAACCGCGGATTTAAAACGTTAAAGCAAAAATATAATGTAAACTTAACATCAGCTCAAGTTTGCAACTTAACAGGAATAATAATCTATTATTCCACCTACATTGTTCTTTATCTGCTTTCCTATTTCCACATTTATTTTAACTTTATTCCCTACTTTTATGCTCCAATCTCACCATACCTTATAATATCCTTCCTTTTTGCTTCTCCCCTCCTCATAACCTCCTGCGTCTTTACTATAATGAAATTAAGAGCTGAGATTATTAGGAAGAAATAAGTCGCGCGCGCATTCCTTGCGTCTTTGAGCTTTAATTGTTTTGAGGTCTATTAGGAAACGCATAATCTTAAAAAGCACGCCGAATCTTGCTTGATTCAATTAAGAAAAGAAGATACGAAAACCTTATGGAGCGAGTGCTATAAGTCGTATATCTAATCCAAAATCATCCGGCCGGAAAAGCGATTTTAAACTGTTTCCTTATTCCTTCTTTCCCCATAAAGGTTCATCTCCCCATTTATATGCCATGATGATAAGGGAGGCAATAAAATAGGCGATTTGCAAAATCCAAATAGCATACATGCAATAGTTTCTCAAATACCATGGAACATAAGAAATGATGAAAACTGTGCTAACCCATCCCATCATAAAGATTGTTAAACCAGTCCATCCAATCTTTTCGATTCCACGAATATTCCTATTCATGCCAAAATTCCATACAAAAAGGGAATAGATAAGAAATGGAAGACACCAAAAAGGGTAATAAAATATATAAAGTTCCCAAAAAGCGGTTACTGATGCCATCTTAACCTCCCACTATAAGTAATTTATTTCCTCTATTTATTTTCTTTACCCACTCTAAACCTGTTCGCTCGCTCAAACTATTTTTTATTTTTATATTTGTGTTGCCATGCACGCGCGCAGGTTTGGTTATCCAAAACTAAATTATTAAAGTCAAGTGCCTTATTTCACTATTGTATGAAGTGTCGAGACTGTCGTTTCATTGACTACTTTGTTTCTGAAGGTAAATATTGGTGTCATCAAAGGAAGGACTACGTTAATCCAGATAGTAGTGTATGTGACAAGTTTAAACCTAAGATTAGAGGACCGTTGGATAAGTACATTTAAACCTTTAGGCATTATTTAAACCATTTCAAATTTGTTGAAAACCCTAAGTATACACGGTTTTACTTTAACTTGACTCTCCACTATTTGTAAAATGCTTTTCATAGTTATCCTTAAAAATAGTTGTTTGAGATGACCTTTTTATAATGTTGAAGCCTTGGAGGATAAGCCGTTTCTACTCTAACTCCAAGCTAGAAGTCCCTAATATATGGAATTTAAGTAGGAAGCACTTTAGGGTTGAAACATCAGATGGTAGGTTTATCAAGTTAAACAAGTTTCGTAATCGTCTAAATGAAAGGGAACTTAGGGATTTCTGCATAAAGTTTTCGCCATTACATGTTTACTTTTCAGTTTTGAATTGGCTTTTTCCTGAAAGGGTGGGTAAGAAGTATAAGGCAAGGTATGCCGTTCCGTTGGATGGAGAATATGTTGTTGATGTTGACAGCTACGTCTACAAAAGGCGTCATAGGCATGTCCGTGCTGGACCAGCAGCAGTATGCTACGAATGTTTAAACATAAGCAAGGCATTAACAATTCAAACATGCGAAAGTATCGAAGAATACTACTCAGACATCGCCATAGTTTTCTCTGGCAGGAGAGGCTTCCACATTCACGTGTTAGATTTCAACCTTAGAGATTGGACACGCTATAACGAAAGGAATCCTATCAAGAGCCATGAAATAGCAAGATACAAATTCAGCAAAATAATCTCTTTAGACACCTATGTCTTTGACAGAGCCCACTTCATATTGTCGGTTGACCCTATGAGAGTGATATCCGTGCCCAACAGCCTTAATGCTGAAATAGGCTTAAAATGCCTATACATTGGAAAAAGAAAAGACCTAGAGAATACTTCAATAAATGCTCTCCTTTACCATTCAAACCCCGCATTAGAGATTTACGGTTACCCTGAGCCTGCTTGGGCTGTGAAATAAACGCATAAAACATGTAGGGGAAACATAGGTAGGGTAACACCGATGACTCCCCTACAACTACCAAAACACTTTATTCTAAGGTTGAAATGGATTCCATCTATAACTTCATTGCAAAACTTGCAGTCAAAATACGCTTTTTAGGTTATTGTTTTATAATTGATGTTTGTATTTTTTAGTGGAGGCTGCTGTGTTTGGCTGGGAAGAGGCGGTTGTTGATTTTGGGTCCTTCTTTTAGGCGTAAGAGGGATAGTGGATTGTTGTCTGCTTTGGAGCGTTTTGATGGTTTGTTTTTTAGGGTTGCGCGTAAGTATTTGCGCTATGTTAGGGATGTGGATGTAGTTGTTATGGTTGATGATTTGACGCTTGTTGATGGTGATATGCCTTTACCCTATCGTGAGCCCGTGGGAAGTGAGTGGGGTGCACACACTCATAGATTTTCAAAGATTGCTTTAGAAAAGGCTAAGGAACAGAATGAAGCGTTTTTGAGGAGGAAGTTTAAGAATGGAAAATATGCGGAGGTTTATCTTGCCATGGGAAAGGCGTATGCAGAGGCATTGCCGGATTTAGCGCAATTTAACATTAAAGTCGTTTTCCCGACTTATGGGGGACCTGGGCCTAAAGCTCAAGCTTTAAAGAAGTGGATAAACGAAACTTGTAAAGAGTGATGTCTTCGTAAGCATTGTGGGCTTCACCCTGTCAGCATTGGTTCTTTTGAGAGCATCTTATAGAGCGTTTCCAACGTTAATTCTAAACCTAAAATTTTGCAGATTTCTTCATCAATAATTTTCCTGGCCGAGGGCTCTGCGAATTCTTGAGGTAAAGCTTTAAACTTTAGTTCAGATATTTTCTTGCCATCCAGTTGTTTATCATATAATTGCAGAAGGGCGTTCTTCTCTTTTTGCCCCAACTTATTAACATCGAGGACTGGCATCTCCCGTAGATATTCCTTCTTAAAATCTACCCAAGGACCTTGTGTAACCTCAGCTATAGATGACAATAAAAGGAAGCCAAATGTTGAGTTCATCCAAACTGCCAGAATCTTAGCTACTTCATCGTCCAGTTTAATGGGCCACCATACATTTGACAGAGCATCTTCGTCTAAATAAACTGCTAAAACCGTGTAAGTATTTAGTCTAGCCCTTTCCACAATGAGCAGTTTACCTCGCTTTTTCCATAATTCTCGAGCTTGCTCAGCATTCTTTGGTTCTAGGTATGCGTTTGGTTTTTGTGAAATCGTATTTATTAGGTTTGAATCATACCCCCAAAAAGCTTTATAAAACGAGTAAGCCTCGCCACCGCCAACCTTAAAAACTGTATGAACTTGCCGTCTATCTGGACCTATTTCAGCTCCTATTTTAGATAATGTAGTAAGCCGGATATTGTCAACTACACCTTGGTCAGGCAGGTAGACTATTCCTTTTCGCAGGAGAAGCATTACCCTATTGAGTTCCATCTGTGAGAATATGTTGTATACTCCAAAGTTGTTGTCTTCCAGCATGGCTGAATAAACTTCTCCAATCTTTTTGCCATGCAACTTAAGATGGTGCGGTGAAGCGTTGGAGTTCTCAATATCATAGAGTTTTGCGCCTTCATAAAGTTGCTTTAACTGCGAACCCAAATGAATGGACTCAAGCTCGTTGGAAGGTTTCTTCCACAAGTTAACAAAAAGAGTAAAGCCGGAGTTTTCATTGCTTTTTCTTTTTCGTGCCACAAGGAGAATTTCGCTCAAATCCGTGTTCTCACTGAAATTCCACTGATTGTTTGTCTCATAACTCGTTATTATATACTCGATATGATACTTGTCTAAAAGCATCTCCCGCACTTTCTCCCAGGAAACACCTGACAAAACCGCCCTAGGAAGCACAAGACCAATTCTTCCGCCTTCTTCCAAATACTTGTCAGCCAAGAAAACGAAAACTGCGCCAAGACCAGCCTGACCAATACCCGCGAGACCTTTCTCCTTAAGCAACTTGCTAAGAGCTCTTTGAAGCTTAACTCTCTCCTTCTTAGGCAACGAACCGAACAAAAGATTCCCGCCAACGCTCCTGGTAAAAGGTGGATTCATGATGCAAACGTGAAAATTAGGCAGTTGAATGCTCTTAACTTCTCTTTTTGAAACACCCACCATCTCTTGACCTGCTATAGTTTCGCCGTGAAGAATCATATCTTGACCTAAAATAGATGATGACAGAAAGTTAATGCTTCCTAAATATTTCTCTTCGCCAAGCCTTAAGGCGAAAAGCCTTGAACCTTTTACTGGTATTGGATTATGTAGGGAGAGCACAGTTGCGGCTAAGTGAACTGCATGATGCAAAACATCAAAACCCCATATGCCCTCTTCAATAAGATATCTGTGTAAATCATCAACTCTCAAACTTTCACTTTCAATTCTGTGTCGCGCGTCAATTTCCTTATAAATGGCTGAAAGCAGTGTCCCAGAACCGCATGCGAAGTCAACAACTCTAAAAGGCTCCCCATTATAAGTTGGAGGAATATTTCTCACATCTAAAGTTGAAGGTAGGTTAATTAAAAGTCTAGCCAGCAACCGAGCAGCAGGAATTGAAGTATAATATGTTGCATGATACTTAACCAGATTTCCTAAAAGCAACCTATGGTAAATTCTCCCGAAAAGGTCATGCCTAAGCAAAACTCTAGAAGATGCTATGTCATAAGCCAAATTAGCAAGCGCCCTTAACTGCCTATCTAATGCAGGACTTGCAGGCATATTATTCAAAATATTAAGAGCTATCTCGAGAACAGGTTCATAATCAATATTGTCGATTATATACCGCCAAGAGTTCTCAAGCTCTTTTTTTAAATTCGCAGATGAAATTAAGGTTGAAAGCGTTGGAATGTCTTTATGAAAAGCAGCTATAATTTCATGAAAAACCATAGCGTCAACAAGCAACAACCCTGCGGTTGAAACAAGCTTATGCACGTCTTCACTACTACTCATTAGATTCTTCCCCCTCCCCCTTCAACTCCAAAACTTCCCTTAAACGCTCCACATTAATTGCAGTAGAAACCTTCACGGCAAACTCATCCAAAACCTCATTCATCCTTCTAATGACAGGACCTATTATATCCTCCCTCACAACTCTACTGTAAGCACTCATCAAATATGTTAAAAGCTCATCAAAGCCTATATTCACATACTTTTCAGGCTTTGGAGCCACACCTGTCCATTTATCCAAACCAGCCCTATCAACATATGAAATAAAACCCACATTAAATCTGCCCCTTAAAAGAGCATCCCTAACGTCTAACTGGTCCGGCACAAGCTTTCTCAGCTTTACATCGGCATACTCCACCATAACACACAAATCGCAGACATTATTATCCAATCTTTCCTTACACTGCTCTACAAGCGCATCCCACATACCGGGCTTCTTTCCCTCAATAACAATCCGCACACCATTCAAATCTATAAGAACGTCAGGCTCAGGCCGACCGCCCCTTTTTCTAAGAACAACTTCACCTAAAGCCTTCAATCCCCTTTCTGCTAAAAGCTCAGCCAATACGACATTAAGATTCTCCTCTCGTAGACTCATTGGACTTCTCCCTACATGAATAAGATAGAAATACAATATCTTATAGCAATTACTCCGCGCTGTATGCGAAGCCGAAAATGCCCTAAAGTTCCAAATAAATGGATACTTATACGTGTAAAAAGAAAAAGGGAATTTTGCGGGGGATATCTCCATAAGCCAGTGTTACGGGTTCAAATCCCGGCGGCCGCACCACAAATTTTTAACGTGGACAGTGCCAATTTGGTTGTGGGGGGGTCTGTGTATGCCTATAGTTCATGTTTATGTGTGGGAGGGCTTTGGGAAGGATCGTGTTGAGACATTGATACGGGAGATAACTAGGGTTTTTGGGGGTTTAGGTGTTCCGGAAAGC
>Ga0080004_1057905_pt1 | contig 18258 bp, 19 predicted proteins | sample WasSprMetagenome_FD_69207 | JGI IMG/M metagenome (GOLD analysis project Ga0080004, IMG submission 69207) | Sulfidic aquatic microbial communities from Washburn Spring, Yellowstone National Park, USA - WS (SPADES assembly) (version 2) | ecosystem: Environmental > Aquatic > Thermal springs > Hot...
TAACTTTATAAGCCCGACACTGTCTAATATTAGCTTATTCATTCTTATACGAAATTATACATTATTATACAAATTAAGTCAAGGTTTCGCTATCCAAAAACATTTAAGTCATCATTTTTCTCTTACACTTCAATGAGGTGCTCGTGCTTGTTGCATTAATGGTGGATCAAGTTACAGGTTTTATAGAATTCACCTTACTGTATAAGCAAAATTACTTATAAACTAAAAGGATTGAGTCGCTATCAGTATTAAAGTTAACTCATCCACCATTTTTGAAACAATTACAGTCCTTAATAGCTTGACAGTTGATATTTTGGTATGATATTATTTTTCTGGATTCTGAATTCAGAATCCAGAATCCAGAAATAAAGAGGATTAGTGTGAGTAAGATATCAGAAATAAAAGTTAAAAGAGAAGAAAGTATAGAAAGTCAAGCTTATAGAATAATAAAGGGCTTAATATTGGATAAGACATTAAAACCTGGGGAAAGAATCGTACAGGAAAAGGTAGCCAGAATGATAGGAATAAGTAGGACCCCTGTTAAGAAAGCTATAACTCAGCTTATTAAAGAGCATCTGATTGTAGAACAGGGAGGCCATCTCTATGTAAATTCTCTAAGTTATAAAGATTTAGCTTTAATATACGAGATTCGTGCTGTTTTAGAGGGTCTGGCCTGCAGATTAGCTGCTTCTAAAGTGAGTAGAGAATGGGGAGAATATATGAAAGACCGCTTTAAAGAGGCTGTTAATGATAGGGAAGAATATTACAAAGTAGATATAGAATTCCATACAACTATTCCTAAATTAGCAGAACACCCAATCCTAATGCAAGTCTTAGATTCTTTTCAGATACTTACTAGAAGTTTTGCTCCAGGTTTAATTCGACAGCCAGAAGAGACCCTGCCGGAACATTTATCAATAATAGATGCATTAGTCTCTCATGATGAGGAGAAGGCTGAATTTCTGGGTAGGGAGCATATACGAGCATCTGTATACATCTTGAGAGAAAAGGCAACTAAAGAAAGTGAGGTGAGAGCACAACAGTAATATCTTTTATTAGATGCACCATGTTGGTTTTTAATAAATTTACTCAGTTTTATTAAATTAAACTTATTAAAAAGGAGGGATAATTTAAGATGAAAAAATTAACTTGGTTGTGGGTGTTTTTATTAGTTTTTGTTCTATCTTCTGAAGTTATGGGTACGACCATAACTTTTTGGACAATGAATTATGGAGATACAGCATCTCAAACGAAGATGCTCGATGAGTTAACGGCTGACTTTAAGAATAAGACAGGTATAGAGGTCAAATATGAGATAGTAAACTGGAGTCAAGCATTCAATAAATACATGCTAATTTCTGGTGGGGGACCTGGACCGGATTGTGCAGATATGTACTGGGCATATACTTTTTCTACTATGGGACAGGGTAAATATGGCCCTATGGATATTAGTAGTGAGCTCAAAAGGTATGGTGGTAGAAGAGGTTTAGAAAAAAGATGGTATGCACCATCTCTTCAGGATGTTTTCTTTGGTGATAAGTGGTACGGATTTCCTTGGAGAATCGATATAAGAATCACTGCATATAGGGCAGACTGGATGAAAGAAATAGGAATGAGTAGAGCCCCAAATACTTGGAATGAATTAGTTCTCTTCGGACAGAAATTAACAAAAAGAGATCCTAGTGGTAAGGTTATAAGATGGGGAGTAGGTATAGATGGGAAAAATCCTCAGACTTTTTATAGTTGGCTTTGGCAAGCAGGTGGAGAGTTTTTAACCCCCGATAATAAAAAATCTGCCATAAATAGCCCTGCAGGGAAAGAGGCGCTTCAATTTTTAGTAGATTTGATACACAAGTATAAGATTTGTCCTCCAGATTGTATTGATCCAGGATTTAATCTAACAGCTGCTTTTAAAGCAGGATTAATAGGCATCTTACCTTCTGGGGTGGGAGCCGGATTTAAGAGGGAGATAGAAAGAACCGCCCCGCAGCTTTTAGGAAAGGTAGCAGGAGCTATCCCTCTTAAGAATAAAAAGAGGATTACTTTCCAAGGAGCTGGATACTTTGGCATTTTACATGGGGTAAAGGATAAAGAAGCAGCTCTAAAGTGGTTAGAATATCTAACTCAAGATGACGTACAGATTAGATACAGTAAAGTTTCAGAGACTTTAAGCCCCTTAAAGAATGTTAACAAAGACCCTTACTTTGCAGAAGACTGGTGGTATAAAGCATGTATAGCAAGTCTTCCTTACGGTAGGACATCGCAGCATCAGACACCTGCATGGACCCAGATTACAAACCCGGAGCCTACTGGTATTATTTATGATATGCTACAGGATGCACTAAGTGGTAGAAAAAGTGTGGAAGAAGCGCTAGCTACTGCAGAGAAGAGGATGAATGAGGTATTATCTAAGTATTAATAATTATTATTGGGGGTCGGATACCCGACCCCCAATAATAGGAGGAGACGATGAAGTCAGAGAGGTATTTTGCCTATATAATGGTAGCTCCTGCAGTTGTTAGTATATTAATACTTAGTCTTTATCCTATTATTCAAGGTATAAGGCTTAGTTTCTTTGATTATACCTTGATTAATCCTTCTAAACCTTTTGTGGGTCCTGAGAACTACTTGAATGTACTCAGAGATCCCAGATTTTGGAAAGCTCTCTATAATACTGTTGCTTTTAGTATATTATCCGTATTTTTTAGTACTCTTTTAGGCTTAGTGGTTGCACTCCTTTTAAATTCTAAACTTCCATTGAAAGGATTTCTGAGATCTTTGACGCTTTTGCCCTGGGTAATTCCATCTATAGTGATAGCATACACATGGGTTTGGTTACTAAATCGAGAATTTAGCCCTTTTAATGAGATACTCTTGTCTCTTAACTTGATAAAAGGTCCTATCTCCTTTTTAGGGGACTTAAATATAAGGATAGGTCCTGTTACCTTACCGTTTATCTCTGTTTTAACGGTGAGAATCTGGACATCTTATACATTTAAAGCTATAAACTTCTTAGCTGCCTTACAAACAATCCCTGAAGAACTATATGAGGCAGCCACAATAGATGGGGCAAATTCTTGGCAAAAATTTAGATATATAACCTTCCCTTCTCTTATTCCAGTAGGAGCCGTAGTGGTTACTCTATCACTTATATGGAATATCTCTCACTTTGATTATAACTACTTAATGACAAAAGGAGGCCCTTCAGATGCTACAAACGTGCTTGGAACATTTATATATCAAACCGCATTCAGTACATTTAAATTAGGATATGCATCAGCCATTGGAGTATTAATGTTATCTATATCTGCCATTTTCGGTGTGATTTATATGGGATTAGTACTCAGGGAGACATTATAGAATGGGGGGCTTATTATGAGATCTAAACTTATGAGAATAATTCTAATCTTTCTAGGAATACTGTATGTATTATATGTAGGGTTCCCTTTCTACTGGTTATTCCTTACATCTATAAAGCCTAAAACTGAACTTTTCATATTACCTATAAAGTGGTGGCCAAGTAAGTTTGAGTGGTATAACTATATCTCCGTATGGAAAAGTTTTCCCCTCTCCCGATACTTTTTAAATTCTATCATGGTTACTACTTTAACAGTTATTCTAGCCGTTACCATTTCTTCTTCTGCTGCATATGCTCTAAGCAGAATAAGATTTAAAGGAAACAATACCATCATTACGCTACTCCTTATTACTCAAATGCTTCCCGGAATAGTTACATTAGTCCCATTCTATTTTTGGATGATGAATCTCGGGTTATTAAATACATATTGGGGATTGATTCTAGCTTATTCTACTTGGTCTATTCCATTCTGTACTTTAATGTTAAGAGGATATTTTAAGACTGCATGTCCACAAGAATTGGAGGAAGCTGCGTTAATAGATGGATGTACCAGATTTTCAGCTTACTATCGTATAGCACTTCCATTATCCGTTCCTGGTCTTGTAGCAGCAGGGGCATTTTCTTTTATGCTTGCGTGGAAGGAATTTATGTGGGCCAGTATAATGATTTCTAGCGGAGCACTTAAGACTCTACCTGTAGGTTTGTATGATATGATAGGTGAAGGTGGTAACATAAACTTCCTTACTGAATTTATGACTGCATCGGTGTTAACTTGTATCCCTGTTTTGATTGTGTTCTTTGTGTTTCAGTCTTATATAGTGAGTGGACTTACACAAGGAGCTATAAAAGGATAAATATAAAACAAGGAGGTAATGTGAAGATGAATTTGAAATATGCTGTAATAACTGGTTTTCTAGGGCAACTTTCTGATAGATTCTCTAAATATCAAAAAACTAGAGAAATATCAGAAAAGTTTAAACTTGCTTCTCAAATTTCTGAATTAAACGGATTAGAATTAGTTTGGCCTACAGATTTTAGCAGTGCTAAAGATGTTCTACCACTGCTAAAGGAATATAATCTTGGAGTTTCTGCTGTCAATCTCAATATAAAAGCAGGCTGGAATACTGGTTCTTTCACATCTCCATTTAAGGAGATAAGAGAGAAGGCACTAGAGACATTAAAAAGAGCGATGGATATATCTGAAGAGATAGGATGTAATATGGTAACTATGGCATTACTGAATGATGGACACGATTATCCCTTCCAATTAGATTACTTAAAAGCATGGGATTACTTAGAAGAAGGGATATCTAAAGCAGCTGATTATAATCCTAAGATTAAAATAAGTATTGAATATAAGTTCAATGAACCAAAGGTAAGGACAATCTTGGGGGATGTTGGGAAATTATTATACTTCCTAAAGAGGATAAATAGAGAAAATGTCGGAGTTACATTAGATGTTGGACACGCTATATATGGAGGAGAAAATCCGGCAGAATCACTTTCTCTACTTTATCGTGAAGGCAAACTCTTCTATATTCATGTAAATGACAATACGAGAAACTGGGACTGGGATATGATTCCTACTACTGTAAACTTCCTAGATTATCTTGAGTTTATATTCTATCTTAAAAGATGCGATTATAATGGCTGGGTCGGCATAGATGTATTTCCAAAAGATTTGGACCCTGTTGAGGTCTTTTCACTTACTATACAAGTTATGAAAGATTTAGAGGATATGGTAGAAAAGATAGATAAAGATACTATATTAAAGCTAATGGAAGAAAATAAGACGATTGAGATATTTAAACTTATAAAGGAGAAGATAAGATGAAACTAGGAGTAAATCTTTCTATCTGGTCACATGCAGGGATATCTTTTTTAGAAGGGCTCAGAAGGGCAAAAGCTTTGGGTTTTAAGTATATAGACCTGTTAGGAACCGGACATCTAGATCCCTTAACGGTGGATAATAAAGTAATAAAAGCTGCTAAAGATCTTATAGGTGAGTTAGATTTATATGTCTCTAGTATGGTGATGCTTCCTCGCATAGTCGGTAACATTGCATCATCAGATCAAAAGATAAGAGATAAATGTTTAGAGTATGTAAAGGCTTGTATAGATGTAACTGCAGAGCTTGGAGGAAGGCAGGTCCTTATGGATGGCGGAGAAAAGGAGATAGATATCCCATTTGATATAGCTTGGGAAAATTCTAGAAGCTTTATCACTGAGGCTAGTAGATATGCAAAAGATAAAGATGTAATTATTACTCTTGAATTAGAACCGTGCGTATATTCTATAGTCAAAGATATTCCGTCAATGTTTAATATGATATCTGAAGTAAATTGCCCTAACGTTTTAGCCAATGTAGATATTGGACATCTTGCTATCACTAGAGAAGCTCCGCAAGATCTGCAGAAACTAAAAGGATTAGTCATTCATGCTCATATAAGTGATAACAATGGACGTATTCATGCAAATGAGATTATAGGGACGGGCGTAACTTTAGTCAAAGAATATTTAGAAGCTCTTTTAGATATTGGAATAGATGAGGCAGCTAGAAGAAATAACGTGGTTCCTGTTGCGGGTTTAGAACTTGGCCTTATTGGTCAATCTATAGATAATCCAGATAACTGGGTAAAAAAGAGTTTAGAATTTGTCTTAGAGAAGTGTCCTTGGATAAATTTAACCTAAGAAAGGAGCAGGATAAAATGAAAACAATAAAATCTTGGAGTGTAGAAGGGGTTGAAGTCCCTCCTCCCTTTCATAGAATTATAAAAGTGTTATTGGCTCCAGACATAAGCAGTGTAGAGGAATTTAGCCTTAGTCAGGCAATAATATTCCCTAAAAGTAAAACAGATAATCATATCCATGATAGGAGAGAGCTTATCTATGTACTCAGTGGAAGAGGGTACTGTGTATCTAATTCGAATAAGGTTGAGTTAGAGCCAGATACGGTTCTTCTAGTAGAGAAGGGAGAACCACACCAAATATTTAATGAGAGTGATGAAAGTATGAAATTATTGGTAGTATTTGTTCCACCATATACAGCAGAATATCTAAAGACTAGACCACTAGCTGAAAAGTCTGAATAGAAAGGAGGCATCTTATAGTGACAATTTTAGGGATCGATGGAGAGAAATTTAAAATCAACGGTGAATATACCTACAAGGGACGTATATATGAAGGTAAACTTGTTGAAGGTTTACTTTTCAATGTTAGAGCAGTTCAGGCAATATTTGATGATGAAAATCCTGAAACAAGGACTCTATGGGCTTATCCAGATACAGGAATCTGGGATCCAAGTAGAAATACAGAAGAGTTTATAAATGCTTTACCGGAGTGGAAATCATATGGAATTTTAGGCTTTACGATAAACCTACAAGGAGGAATGCCCATTGTTAGGACAGAATTTAGTCAGCCATGGGTTAATACAGCATTCTATCCAGATGGAACACTTAAACAGTCATATCTTGATAGATTGAGAAAAGTATTAGAAGAAGCAGATAGATTAGAAATGGTATGTATAGTAGGATTTTTCTATTTTGGACAGGATGAGAGACTAGAAAGTGAAAAAGCAGTAATAAGTGGGGTAGAAAATGCTACCTCATGGCTCCTAGCTTCTGGTTTTAAAAATATCATAATAGAAATAAACAATGAAGCTAATGTTCCTGCTTATCAGCATGAAATTTTGCAACCTCATAGGGTTCACGAATTAATCATAAGAGCAAAGGAAATTACTGATGGAAAGATCCCTGTATCTACAAGTTTTTGCGGTGGAGTTGTCCCCCCTCCTCCTGTACTAGAAAATTCTGACGTAATTCTTGTCCATGGAAATGGATTAACCCCAGAAAGACTAAAGAAGCTGGTAGACGATATAAGAGAAACGTCTCAATTTAAGCAGAAACCAAAACCTATAGTCTTCAATGAAGATGGGACGGATATAATTAATCTAGTTGCCGCTTTTGAAAAATATTCTTCTTGGGGTTATTATGATCAAGGATTAAATAATTACTATGACGGTTTTCAATCTCCACCTGTCAACTGGAGGGTAAACACAGAAACTAAAAAGAGATTCTTCAATAAAGTAGCAGAGATAACAGGAAATGCTGCGAGAGGATAAAAGAATGTAAGAGAATCTTCCTTATTTTGGATTTTTGTAAAGTACTTTATAGCAACTCTGTATGGTTATTCTAAAGCCAAACATCTTAGGTTATTCCATCAGTAGGGTAAACAAGATGTTTGGCTTACTTTTCATTAATAAAAGAATCGTATCTCTATTATATTTATCCTGCACTCCGTAGATATAGTATAGGGATTATAGTAGTGATGGCGGAAACCACAAGGAAACTTCAGGGTATCTTCTCGGTACCTGTTAATGGTCTTCAGTAACGTTATGTGTGATATAATGGCTGTATGAGTACATTGAAGATAGAGTTAGAATTACCAGAAGAGATAGTCGAATATCTTGGAACTCAAGAGGTAGACAAGTCTATAAAGGAGTTAATAATACTTAACCTTTTAAGAGAACATAAGATCTCTCAAGGTAAGGCAAAAGAGATCCTAGGGATAAGCAAGAGTGAACTTATAGAACTTATGAGGTTACACTCTATACCAGCTATAGACCTCTCCAGTGAAGAGCTTAAAGAGGAGCTTAAAAGGTCAGAAGAACTACTACAGGCTTAGATGCAGATCGTCTCTAACTCCAGCCCTATAATAATATTTGCTCGTACTGATAATCTTTCTGTTTTAAGCTCGGTGGTTGGATCTATAATCGTTCCATCTGCGGTTTACAGAGAGATAACAGAAGGTGGGACATTCGAGGATATAGAAAGAATTAAAAGGAGTAACTGGATCAAGATACATACTACAGATATCTCCAAGGAAGCGGAGAAAATGTCGAAAAGCTTAGGGCTTGGTGAAAGAGAGGCTATTGTATTAGCTAGAAGACTCTCATTGCCTTTATTAGTAGATGACCTACGAGCCAGGAAAGAAGCAGAAAAGCAGGGAATAAAGGTAATAGGCAGTTTAGGTATTATCTACGTTGCTAAAAGAAGAGGACTAATAAGGAGTGCAAAGGAGATCCTAGATTCCTTCATAAGCTCAGGTTACTACATAAGTAATACGCTCTATTCTACTTTTCTAGAAGAAATAGGGGAGAAAGAACAATAGGATTTTTCCTCTATATTTCGCATAAGGTATCTTATATGAATAAAAATAGCTGTTTTATTCGTAATAGTAAGGACTAGAACGGTAAACCTTAATTGCTATACGAATAGAAGATTTAATAGGGTATCTTTTACCTATTACTGAGTAAAATCTATATACTTCGGCGATTCTTATCCAAATGGTTAATAGATTCCAAGGGAGATGTATTAGGGAGATGGCTAACAGTAAAAGTAAGTAAGGCGGGAAGACTTGGTCTTGTGGTTAGAGGTATATTAGAGATGATTACACTTTAGGAGTTTCCAAGAGACTACGGCATTTGTGAGAGAGTTAAGAGTTTAAGAGGTTTTATGACGCTAAAATTATTAGAATCCTTTAAACAGTGTGAAAGGGTTAGGCGTAATGGGACTACCTTTTACTGAATGGAATTATATTCTTAAGAAAGGCTACCGTTACTTAACATGGTTATCATTTTTTATAAGTCCTGCTGATTTTAAGATTCTATAAATTGGATGTATGGAAATATAGATATTATGCTCAGATTCAAGTATCTTCTTTATTTTTCTTATCCCATACTCTCGATATTTCAGTTTGATAGCTATTATAAGATCTTCTACATCTTTAGGAACTTTTCTGGGGCAACTTTTAGGAGATTTAGGAGCATTATTTAATCCTTCTATACCTCTCTCATAATATCGAGCTTCCCATTTTTTAATAGTTTTTCTAGACACTCCAAACTTTCTTGCTGCTTCAGATACATTCTTACATTCGAAAAGATATTCTAAGATCTTAAGCCTTATCTTAGCTGGATTTTTAGAATCTTTTATCCTTTCGAAGTATGTCTCCCCAGCAAAATTAAAAGAATTACTTTTACCGTCGTAACTCATATTCCTCCTCCTCTTATCTTGCTATATGGATACTATGCATAGTAACACATTCAAGATACTTCCATCTCCAAGCTGTCTGTATTATAATTTAATCGATATGTATACGATACCATATAAGAAAAAACTTAATCAAGTAAAACATCCTACAATAAAGGATGTGGCAGAGAAAGCAGGAGTTTCAACTACCACTGTCCTTAGGGTTCTTCATAATAATGGATATGTATCTAAGGAAACTCGAGCCAAGGTATTAGAAGCAATTGACTTAACTGGCTATCACTTTAATATGATTGCTCATAGTTTAAAAAAGAATGTAACCCGTGTTATTGGGCATATAATAGTAGGACATTATTTCAACCCCTTCTTTGCTAGAGTAGCTTACAGTGTAGAATCAGCAGCCAATAAAAAGGGCTACCATGTGATTTCTTATTTTAGTTATGGTGATCCCAAAAGAGAGGCAGAAGCAGTTGACTTATTTATCAGCCGAAGAGTAGAAGGCATAATTTTTACCACCCCACTTAAAGAGGAAAACATTTATAAAGTGATGTCTTCTAATATTCCAGTTGTAATGATAGAAAGGCCACTAAAGATCCCAGTGGGAGATTATGTTCTAGTAGATAACTTTTCTGGTGCTTACGAGGCAGTCAAGTATTTAATCTCAATGGGGCATAAGAAAATCGGCTTTATAGGAGTAAATCCAAATAGGAATAGCATTATAAGTAGTGATGTAGAAGCAGAACGCTTTGATGGGTATAGGCAGGCAATGCTCGATTCAGAATTAGAAATAGAGCCTGAGTTGATTAAACTCTCTAGTGATTATACTGTTGAGGAAGGATTTCAACTAGGGAAAGAACTACTAAGCTTGAAGGATTTTCCTTCTGCTATCTTTGTAACAAGCGATATAACAGCTACAGGAGTTATGCAGGCTATATATGAAGAAAGACTAAGAGTACCTGAAGATATTTCAATAGTAGGATTTGATGATGCTTTAGCTATGTATACTGCTCCACCGTTAACTACAGTTGCCCAGCCATTTGAGGAAATGGGAGAAGTAGCGATTAACTTAATTATAGATAGGTTAAGAGACAAAAATATTGAATCTCAGAGAAGAGTTATTTTAAAACCCGAACTGGTTATTAGAAATTCGGTTAATCTCTTTAGTGAAGAAGTTTCTTCAAGAAGGGGTTATTAAGATGGAAACTATTTTGTTAAAGCAGGGAGAATAAAATATGACTTCAAGAGAAAGAGTAAAATTGGCTCTCTCTCATATAGAACCAGATAGACCACCTATAGATTACTTCTTTTTTGGCACTCCAGAGGTAATAGAAAGACTTAAGCAACATCTTAACATTAACTCTAATGAACAATTAAGAGAGTTTTTAGGGGTAGATATTAGGGTGGTCTCTCCTCGATACGTAGGACCTGAGTTACAAAGGTTTTCAGATGGTTCATATGAAGATGAGTGGGGGGTGATAAGAAAGCCAATTAGTTATAGAATAGGGTTTTATGATGAGATAATCTACTATCCATTGGCAGATGCTTCAGATATCTCTGATTTAGATAAGATTAGATGGCCTAAATTAGAATGGTGGGATTTTAGTAGTATTAAAGAAGACATCGAGAGAATTAATGAAAAGGAAGAATACGCTATATGTATTGCAAATGGGAATCTATTTGAGACTTCTTGGTATATGAGAGGACTTGAGAATCTATTAGTAGATTTTATTATTAATCCATTATTTGCTCATGAACTCATTTCCAGAGTAACTAAATTTAAAACTGAATATCTTATATCTATTCTTAAGGAAGCTCCCGGAATGATTGATATAGTCTTTACTGCAGATGATATAGCTACCCAAAGAGGACTATTAATGTCTTTAGAAATGTGGGAAAAGAATATAAAACCCTATCATAAAAAAATGAACGAGGCTTTAAAGTCTTTTGGGATAAAAATAATGTACCACTCTGATGGAGCGGTGATGGAGGCTATTCCTGGACTTCTAGACATGGGAATCGATATACTTGATCCTATCCAATTAAGTGCAGAGGGAATGGATCCTAGTATATTAAAGGCTAAATATGGAGATAAATTATCATTTCATGGAGGAATAGATGTGCAATCTGTACTACCTAAAAAAACTCCAGAAGAGGTAAGGAGATTTGTTAGAAACCTTAAAGAAATTTTAGGAAGAAATGGAGGATATATAATAGCTCCTTCCCATGCGATTCAACCTGATACTCCAATTGAGAATATTCTAGCAGCGTTTGAGGAGGCGAGAAGTATAGTATGAAAGAAAGTAGGAGAGGTTCTCTAAAGAGGAGAGAGGCTATAGAAGGATGGCTTTTTGCTTCACCTTGGATAGCTGGATTCCTTATATTCACTATTGGACCAATTATTGCATCATTTATTTTAAGCTTCTGTGATTATTCTGTCTATTCTGCAGCCAAATGGATAGGAGTAGAGAATTATAGAAAAATGTTCTTTGAAGATCCACTGTATTGGAAATCCCTTTATAATACAGTTTATTATTTAATTAGTGTTCCCTTAGGCATGATGGTAGCTCTAGGGTGTGCCTTGCTTCTAAATAGAAAACTTATAGGGAAAAATGTGCTTAGAACTATGTATTATTTGCCTTCTGTAACATCTGGAGTAGCGATCTCCTTACTATGGATGTGGATATTTGATCCAAATCTTGGTTTTTTTAATGATCTCTTAAAGCGAGTAGGAATAAATGGCCCGCTCTGGCTTCAATCAGAAAAATGGTCAAAACCAGCTATTATATTAATGAGTTTCTGGGGGATCGGAGGGACTATGGTCCTCTACCTAGCAGCACTCCAGGGGGTTCCAGAACAATTATATGAAGCTGCAGAACTGGATGGAGCAAATTCTTGGCAAAAATTTTGGCATGTAACTATTCCTATGTTGTCTCCTACTATCCTGTTTACATTAGTTATGGGAATCATTGGCTCATTCCAGGTGTTTACTCAAGCTTATGTAATGACAAACGGAGGTCCCCTGAATTCTACATTGTTTTATGTCCTTTATCTTTATAGGAATGGATTTGTATGGCTCCATTTAGGATATGCTTCTGCTATGGCATGGGTATTATTTATTATTATCCTAGTTATAACCCTCTTAATATTCAGGTCCTCTCCAGCATGGGTATACTACGAGGCAAAGAGAGGTAAGTGGATATGATTAGAAGAAAAACGCAATATATGGTTATTAATAGTATTTTTCACGTTCTTGCCTATACATTAGGTATTGTTTTCATACTTCCTTTTATTTGGATGGTATCTACCTCTTTCAAAGAGACCGCAGAAACTTTCATTATGCCCCCAAAATGGATCCCATCCTCATTTAGATGGCAGAATTATATTGAGGGATGGAATATAGCTCCCTTCAATCTCTATCTACTAAATACTGTAAAAATTACATTAAGTGTGCTTATCGGTACCCTGCTGTCTAATACCTTAGTAGCATACTCTTTTTCTAGATTAGAATGGCCAGGAAGAGATGTATTGTTTGTCATATTACTATCTACATTGATGCTACCCTATCAAGTTACTCTAATTCCAGTATTTGTGCTTTTTAGTAAACTAGGTTGGGTTAATACTCATCTTCCTCTTATAGTCCCTTCTTTTTTTTGAAATCCATTCTTTATCTTCTTGCTTAGGCAATTTTTTGTTACTATTCCTATAGAGTTGGATGATGCAGCTAAAATAGATGGTTGTAGTAATTTTAAGATTCTATGGCAGATATTGCTCCCGCTTTCTAAGCCAGCCCTAGCTTCAGTGGCTATATTCTCTTTTATGGGTACATGGAACGATTTCTTAGCACCATTGATTTATCTGAACAAAGAAAGCCTATTTACCTTATCTTTAGGCCTGACTTTTTTCAGAACTCAATTTGAAGTTTATTGGAATCAACTTATGGCAGTCTCCGTTATAGTACTGCTCCCTTGTTTAATTATTTTCTTCGTTGCCCAAAGATGGTTTATTCAAGGAATCACTTTAACAGGGCTGAAAGGGTAGATGATTCCAGAGCTATGATAGGGGTGAGAATTATGTAGAAGAATATTGAAAATTTATAAAAAGTTTAAGAGAAAGTTCGGTCAAGTTAACCTGAGAAGGTAGGGTTTAGAAGCAGTCTTAGGGGAATAAAAAAAATTAGTGAGGAACCAAAGACTGCTGTGTGGAAATTTAAGTTTAGAAGAGTATTGAGAGTTTATAAAAATTACTTTAGATACGGAGGTGTAAGATGAAGAAGTTTTTGGTATATGGTTTAATAGTGCTGTTGGCTTTAAGTTCTGTGATAACCTTTCCGGGGGTAGGCTTTGGGCAGAAAGTTACCCTAGAAGTTTGGATTAATGATTTTAATCCAGATTCGAAAAACTGGATAGATAAAGTACTTATTCCTGCCTTCGAGAAAGAGAATCCTGATATAAAAATAAATATGACCTATGTAGGATGGGGACATCACTCTGAAAAGTATCTTACTGCTTGGGCAGGAGGCATGGTACCAGATGTCTTTGAACCTGCACTTGAACAGGCAGCTGAAATGGTTGCCACCGGTCAGGCTTTACCTCTTGATAAATATATAAAGTCTTGGGGACAGCTTAATGATTTCTTCCCAGTTGGTTATGAACCCTATCGTATAGGAGGGAAAATATACTGTCTACCTTTTAGACTAGATACAAGAACTGTAGTTTACCGTAAAGACATATTTAAAGAGGTGGGATTAAATCCTAATCTTCCTCCCTCTACATGGGAGATGTTAGAAGCAGCAGCAAAGAAGCTCAATAAGATCGAAGGAGGAAAACTTGTAAGAGCAGGATTTGACCCATCAGAGGAACCTAACTGGAACACCCAGGTATACATGGAATTCCTGTGGCAAAATGGAGGTGAAGCTTTAGACAAAACTCAAACTAAAGCAACTTTTAATGGTCCAGAAGGAGTCGAGGCGTTGGAATTTTTAGCCAATATAAGAAAAATGGTACTTCCCCCTGGAGTTGCTACTCTTGCTCAATCACCAATTCCCTATTTTGCCACTGGACAAACTCCTTTACTAGCCACTGGAGCTTGGGTACTACAGCAGATAGAAAAATATGCACCTGATCATATGAAAGATGTAGGTGTAGGATTACCTTTAAAGAAGGTAAAGAGAGTATGTAACTCTTTTGGAGGAGGATTTTCTATCTCTAGCAAATGCAAAAACCCCGACGCTGCATGGAAATTCATAGAATTCTTCCTCAGACCAGAAAATATGAGGGAATTCTGTAGACTCCAAGGACTTACCCCTGCAAGAAAATCTCTAGTAAAGGCTGCTCCATTTAATACCCCACAATGGCAGAAGTTTATCGAAGCTTCCAGATATGGAAAGATATATGTAGTAATCCCTGAGTGGTGGATGCTCTGCAGTAAACTTGGTGATGCCATAATAGAAGTATACAGGGGTAAAAAGGCCCCAAAACAGGCATTGGATGATGCAGCTGCGATATGGAATGAGGTATTAGGGAAAAAGAAGTAGCAGTAATGTCAGTGAAGGATATCTACTTATTAATATGCCGATTAGAGGGACAATTTCTAGTAGCAAGTACTAGGGCAGGGGAAACTTTTCCCTTGCCCTATATTTTCAAAATAGACCACTTATTAGGAGGCAATAATTATGAAAGGGTATAGAATAGTAGTTCCAAATGTGAGAGAAGTAAATTGGGAGGAGTTCGAAATAAATGAAGCAGAAATAGTAGATGACGAAATTTTAGTGAAGAATAAGTTTACTATGATAAGCCCCGGGACTGAACTTTCAATCTACACAGGGATAGACCCAGAAGTCTATATACCTACATCATGGTGCCATTATCCATTTTACCCCGGTTATATAGGAGTTGGGGAAGTAATTAAAAAGGGTCCTAAAGTAAAAAGGGTAGAAGTTGGTGATTTAATCTATTACTTCTCGAGGCATACATCTATATCTAAGATCAAAGGCGAGAGCCCTTATAACTTTTATCTCAAAATACCTCCAGAGATTGATTATAAAATAGTACCTCTTACCAGATTTGCAACTATAGCCCTTACATCTCTTAGAGTTTCCTCAGTAGTTTCTGGAGATACCGTTGTAGTTATAGGATTGGGTCTGGTAGGGAATTTTGCTGCTCAATTGTTTAAGATAGCTGGAGCCAAAGTTATAGGGGTAGACTTGTCTAATAGACGTCTAGAATTAGCTCGCCAGGCTGGGATCGAATTTCTGATAAATCCCTCTAAAAGTGATATGAAAGAAGAAGTGCTGAAGTTAACAGATGGAAAAGAAGTAGATGCAGTAATAGATGCGGTAGGGGACTCTAGGATAGTAGTAGAGTCAGCTAGTCTAGTAAAGAAAATGGGGGAAATAATATTACTTGGGACACCTAGAGCTAAATATGAAACAGATATAACCCCGCTACTCAGGATAGTCCATTTAAACTGGGTAACACTGAAAGGAGCATTAGAATGGTGTTTCCCTCTATATGAGACAGTAGGTTCTAAGTTTTCTTATGAAAAGAATTCTTTATACATATTTGAGCTTATCAAGGATAAGAAATTATCCATCAATGGACTAATTACTCACATAATTAAACCTGAAAACTTTAAAGAGGCTTATGAGGGACTGCTAAATAAGAAAGATGAATACCTTGGGGTTTTAATAGATTGGACTTAAACACAATCTAACAATTATTTAGGAGGTACGTTTATGTTAAAGCCGGTTGCTTTACAGATGTATACTGTAAGAGATTATGCGGAAAGAGACTTCTTTAATACAATAAAAGAGGTAGCTAAAATAGGCTATCCTGGCATAGAGCTTGCTGGAACTTACGAAGCAGCTGCATCTGAATTAAAACAACTTCTAGACTCGCTGAGTTTGAAAATCTGCGGAAGCCATATCCCAATTGAGCTTCTGGAGAAAGACCTTGATAATATAGTAAGATTCAATCTAGATGTAGAAAATAAGAATATAATCTGTCCATGGCTTCCAGAAAACAGAAGAGATAGTGCAGAAAAGTGGGAAAAAACGGCTGAAGAACTTAACTCTCTAGGAGAAAAACTGAGGACTTACGGACTTACTTTATCATATCATAATCATAACTTTGAATTTGAAAGATTCGACAATAAGTATGGTATCGAGATACTTATAGAAAATACAAGCCCAGAAAACCTTAAACTTGAAGTAGATGTATTCTGGATCAAATTTGCTGGACTTGATCCAGTAGAATTTCTAAATAGATATAAAGATCGAATAAATCTTATCCATTTAAAGGATATGGAACCAGATGGAAAGACATTTGCTGAGGTAGGAGAAGGGGTAATAGACTTTAAGCCTATCTTTGAGATCGGAGATAGCGGCATAGTTGAGTGGTATATAGTAGAACAAGATATATGCAAGAGACCTTCTCTTGAGAGCGCAAGATTGAGCTTTGAAAATCTAAAAAGATTAGGGAGGGTCGGATAAAGCCCTATGTCTGTAATAAAGATTGGTATTATTGGCTGTGGTTCTATAACTAGATATAGACATGCTCCAGAATATTACTCTAATAAAAACTGTAAAATAGTAGCTTTTAGTGATTCTAACTTTGAAAGAGCCAAAGAATTAGCAAATCAATATGGGGGGAAGGCATATCAAAACTATGAGGATATACTTAACGATCCTACCATTGACGCGGTAAGCGTATGTACCCCAAATTATACTCATGCTACTATTACTATTGAAGCGTTGAAATCAGGTAAGCATGTCCTGTGTGAAAAGCCTATAGCAACTAATCTAGAAGATGCAAAGAAGATGATAGAGACAGCTAAGGAAACACAGAAAATCCTAATGATTGGGCATAATCAACGTTTTGCTCCTGCTCATCAAAAGGCTAAAGAAATCTTAAAAAAGAATGAACTCGGAAGAGTTATCACCTTTAGAACAGCATTTAAACATGCTGGTCCTGAATTTTGGAGTGCTGATAAGACAAAGAGGACATGGTTCTTTAACAAAGAAGCGTCCTTCTTTGGTGTACTTGGAGACTTGGGTATTCATAAAGTAGATCTTATAAGGTGGTTACTAGAGGAAGAGATCTCTGAAGTAAATGCAATCGCCTATACCTTGGATAAGAAATATGAAGATGGTAATCCAATCGAAGTAGAAGATAATGCCATTTGCATTTTGAAGACTTCAGGGGGAAAGATTGGAACAATAGAAGTTAGCTGGACTAACTACGGATCCGAAGAGAACAGCACTATTCTATATTGCGAAAAAGGAGTTATAAAAATTTATGCTAGTCAAGAATATGACCTTATCATTGAAAAAAGAGATGATGGAGAGATTTACTATAAACTTGGAGGTATCTCTACCAATACTAGACAGATCAAGTCAGGTGTTATTGATGCTTTCATAGAATCCATTATAAACAATAGACCTCCTGAGGTATCAGGAGAAGACGGATACGAAGCACTCAGAGTGATATTTGCTTGTCTTAAATCTGCTAAGGAAAGAAATTGGGTACTAATAAGTGAAGCCTAATAGAGGTCTGTCAAGTTTTCTGTGTAAACTTCCTAGGCGTCTCATATTATAGGTACCCTCCTACTCTATCCTTGAAATAAACAGCTAACTGTGAAAGTATCAAAGGCCAATCCTTTATCTTACCTGTCCACTTCTTGGTAACTTCTGCTATTGCTAGATATACTCCCTTGAATAATGCCTCTTCGTGAGGATAATTATAAGTTTTTCAGTATCTTTTGTCCCTCTTCGTAAGAGTTTTCATCAGAACCAAGCTCAATATTATGTCTCTTAGCTAGTTCATATATGTAGAAAGGACTCCTATCCAAGATATCGCA
>Ga0080004_1115681_pt1 | contig 18252 bp, 21 predicted proteins | sample WasSprMetagenome_FD_69207 | JGI IMG/M metagenome (GOLD analysis project Ga0080004, IMG submission 69207) | Sulfidic aquatic microbial communities from Washburn Spring, Yellowstone National Park, USA - WS (SPADES assembly) (version 2) | ecosystem: Environmental > Aquatic > Thermal springs > Hot...
GCCAGAGCCAGACGAAAAGCTGCGCAACAAAGCCCTTGAGGAAGAATTTGAAATAATGCTGGATTGCGTTTCACTGGTTTATTCTGCCCGCCAATCAGCCAAGCTCAAGAGGAGATGGCCCCTAAGAAAAATGTTGGTGGTAACGCCTGAAAAAGTCTGCAAAGCCCTCCAAAGCCTAAACGAGGTTCTCTTAGAGCTTTCAAATGTGAAAGAAGTGGAATTTGCAGAAAAACTTCCAGAAGTAGTTAAGGCTGAAATCAGCACGGGAAAATGGGTTGAAGCCTCTGAAAAGGAAATAAGCGTATACCTCGACGTCTACCGCGACGAGAAACTTTTAGGTGAGGGCCTCATGCGGGACATAGCCAGAAGAGTGCAATCCTTAAGGAAAGAGCTAGGCTACGTGCCAACGGATATACTGAACAGTGTTCACATCGCCGGATTAGACGAAGAAAACATAAGGCTTCTACAGTCATACTTGAGCGAGATGGCTGAACTTGTGAGGGCAAAGGCAGTTCACTTGCACAGAAGTCGAGACGAAGTCAAGGCTGAGTGGCATGAGTATCCATTAGATGAAAAGAAAATTTACATTGCAATCCTATAGTATATCCAAATGGTCAAGCCACATGAAAAGCTTAGAAGAAACCGTGGAAAAGGCAGTTTCCAGATTCAGAGAAGGCTATGTGTGTTCTGAATCTATCCTCATGACCTTCCAGAATCCCAAGGAATAAAATGCAAACAAATACCAAAAATTGCCACAGGATTCGCCGGAGGAATAGGCAGATGCGGCTTCCTCTGCGGGGCACTAACAGGTGCCGTGACGGCTTTAGGCCTAAAATATGGTAGAAACAAGCCCAACGAAGCAGAGGCCTATGAAAAATGCATGGCCAAGTGCCAAGAACTATGCAAGCGTTTTGAAAGCATTTTTGGAAGCGTTTACTGCCGAGACATAACCCAATGCGACCTCACAACGATGGAGGGAAGGCAGAAATTCAAAGAGCAACAAATAAGAGAGAATGTATGCACAAAAGTAGTGGAAAACTCTATGCGAATCCTCTTAAACCTAACAAAAGAATAGACTTAAAAGGTGAACCCATGGACAAAAGGGAGCAAATAAAAATATCATTTGAATCTGGAATAACCATTCAATGCGAAATAAGGTTTGACGAAAACCCAAAAACCGCTGAGGCTTTAATGAAGGCTTTACCCTTCGAAGCACGAGCCGAATTTTGGGGCAAAGAAATCTACTTCGAAGCACCATTTAAAGTAGGCTTAGAAAAGGCGAAAGCCATAGTTGATTACGGCGATGTAGCCTACTGGCCTGAAGGACCAGCCCTATGCCTATTCTTCGGCCCAACCCTCTCAAGCCCATCACCAAACATAATTAAGCCCTATAGCCCAGTAAACGTTATAGGAAAAATCCTTGAAAATCCCAAAATCCTTGAAAAAGTAAAGGAAGGCGAAAAACTAAAAGTCGAAAAACTCTAGCTTCCCACAGCGCAGAAAAACCTAAACAGTAACTTTTCAGATGGAAAAGCCTAAATTCCATGATCAACTCAACTGACTCGGAGCAAAGCGGGCCGGTAGTTCAGCTGGTATGAACGCCCGACTCGCACTGGAAAATGGTTCTTTTTCTGAAATGGGCGTGGATTGGGGAGCTTTTAGGAAATGGCTTGAGAATAACTTTTCTTACAACTATGCTAAGAACTCGTTTAACTATGCTAGGCGTTTCTGTCATGTGTTACTTTCTGGTGATGGTTCAGTATTGCTTGAGATTAGCGAAGGCTTGAGGAAGACTGTTATGGCTTCCCTTTCAAACTTGAGTAAGTTTTTGGGTATTCATGAACGCTGGAAGGAAATTGTTAGAAACTATGGCTTAAAATGGAGTGGTAAGAAGGCTGAGGATTACCTTATTTCGAGGATTGTTCACACGGAGAATAATGGTTCTGTTCTCGAATGGGTTAAACAAGTGAAGTCTAAGATTCCACAGCTTAGCGTTTTCATGGATTTCATGGTTTTAAGCGGTTTAAGATTGAGGGAAGCCGTGAACAGCTACAACTTGATTATTGATTTAGCTAGAGCTGGAAGATTAAGCGAATATTATAACAGGGAGAATGGGGCCCTTGAGCATTACCGTTTCAAAGGCTTGTTTATGCGTAGAAGTAAAAAAGTGTTTGTTAGCTTTATTCCAAAAAGGCTTGTCGAGGAAATTAGCAAACAAAAGAAGCTTACACTTTGCCAAATCAGCAATTGGGTTAGAAGAGATAAAAAGCTGAAGTCAAGATTTTCCGACATAAGAGAATATTACGCTTCAGTTATGACTCAATGGCTCAACCCTGCGGAAATAGACTTCCTTCAAGGAAGGATAAGCGGAAGCGTGTTCATGCGAAACTACTTCAACCCTGCTTTAATAATGGATTTGAAGGATAGAATTTTCAAAGGCTTAGCTGAAATCCAAAATAAACTCTCCTTTATTCTTTGATTTGACATAAAATTGGGAGCGTTCAACGAATTACCTTTTTTCTACTTATTAGATATTCATCCTCCCTTAAAGGAAAGTCTATTTCTGTTTCCGCATTAAAAGACTATGTTGATGTGGAAGGTGCTGAAGTTTTAAGCGATTTAAACTTCATCAGCTGGAAAATAATAACAACGCCACTTATGGATAATCCTAAATAAAGGTATAAATTGGTATTATACTCTTCATTAACAGTTTCAGTGCGATATGCAATCTCGTCTCTGTATTTTGTTACGGTTTCTTCCCATCTTAGTTTAGCTTGTGCTTCGTAGACTTTAACTGTTGAGGTAAAAATGAGTTTTGAAAGGGTGGTATAATATACATCGCCATACCGTATATACGCAGAGATTGTTCCTTGTCTAGCATACAAGTGCGCCTCGTAGTTTGAAGCGATGCCGTCAAACTTGAAGTCTGAAAATTGTGTTTGCGTTAGAATGTATGCATCTAAGTCGCCGTCTGCAACCCATGACAATATTAAAGTCTTTCCAGGATTTACATAAACTCCTTCTGGTGGTAGAGCGTAATAATATCCCCCGCTGACATAGACATCATTTAATGTATACAAAACCTCCTCTCTAGTTTCCGTAGTTGTATAAGGGACTTGAATAGTATATGGAACTTGAATAATTTTTTGTTTCACGGCCGTATATGGAGTTATAAAATTCATTAAGCAAAAGATTAAACCAGCTATTATTAATAAAATGACAATTCGTGAACGCTTCATTCTCCTTATCATTTTTTTATTAATAAATTTTAAAATTTTAAGTTTGCTATCCAGCATTATTAGAACAAAACAACAGGATGCTATAAAGGAGAGAGCAAGGAAAAGGAGATAGTGTTGAAGGAGCTTTATGGAAGAGGAAAAAGGAAAAATTTAGAGTCAAAAACGTCTTCAGTTTAATTTGCTTTTAATCGTGAAATGAGCTGAATCAATTCTTCTATGAATCTTATTGTGGCAATCTTTACATAAACTAATCAAGTTAAGAGGAACACTTACGCCAATTACAACCTGTTTTTTAATTTTCCTCGTGGAAATAAATCCATGTCTTGGAAGAATGTGATGAACTACTGCTATTTCAGGCGAAAGCTGTTTTCCACAAAGTTGACATTGAAATCCATCTCTCTTAATAACTACATTGCGAAATAAACACATCAATGATTTATCAAGTTCAATTAAATCCTCTTCGTCTTTAACCTCTTCCTTTAATAACTCCCACTCGCAGAAAACCAATTTATAAAGAGTATAGAAAAGTGCATGATAGGGAGAAAATGCAAACGGCAACTTTATAGCGTTAATCTCATCCACTAACTCTGTCAACAGCTCCACTTCCGACTTTTTAGGACAAGAATTTCTCAAAGCTCTAAACCATAAAGCAGGCCATGACAAGGGATAATCGTTAAGAACCATCTGTAAATCTTCCACCGTATACTTCTTTTTTAAAGTTCTTAAATCCATAATTATTGGCATTTTATCATTCCACCCCCCTTTAACTGAGTTCTGCATACATTACAAAATTAAACCGTTTTAGCGGAGGTTAGAGCACGTCTTACAATGTCAAGGTATTTCTGTTTAATTCTGTAATAATGTTTTCCCTCTTGCTCTACGTATTTAGATTCCCAGAAACTCTCTTTTTTCAATTCATGGCATTTTCTTGTTAGGGGGGCTTGTAGGCCAGCAATTGTTAATGGTTTTGCATCGACGTCACCAAACTTCTCTTTATACTTGTCCAAAATTGTATCAATATGAACCCAACCTCCTGACTCAGCTAAACAAGTAAAAAAGAATCTCTGCTTGTCAGTCAATTGACTAATGAATGAATTAAGCTCAGCAACATCCCAATCCCGTTCGCTTCCAAATTTGAAATTCTCTACGACATATTTGACATGCTTTATTAGCTCATTGAGTTGAGATGATGGAATAGGTTTTTTCAAATACCAAGAATCCCCGTTTATTTCAACTCCAGCTATCTCTCCATTTTCGCTTAGTATTACCTTCAACAACACATACCCTTCTTATTAACTCTTATCTATTTTTAAATACACTAAAAGCCAGATAAAAGCTTTTCTATCTATTTGCTTTCTCTATTAACAGGTTTTTGATTTGATGTATAAGTCTTTATGCAGTTTCACGAATTTATAAATCTGATAAGGGACTAGAATGAAACTTTTAACTCACACGGCCTTTGGCTTGTTTCTTGGCACTTTGTTTTACTATTTCTTCGATTTGGATTTTGGTTTTATTCTTTTGTGTGGTTTTGCAGCTTTTCTACCAGATATTGATTGGAGGATGCAGTTTTCTTGGAGGTTTGGGGAATGTTCATAGAAAACTTTTGCATAACATTTGGTTTTTGAGCATAGTAGTGGTTGCAACCTACTTGATATTTCACAGTTTGATATCAGTTTTTGGCATAATAATTGGATTCATTAGCCATCTAATAGCTGATTCCTTCACAGTTACTGGTGTGTATTGGCTTTATCCCACAGGCAGAGGAAACAAAAAAATATCATGTTAAAGGCTCATTTTGCATGAGCGAAACAAAAGCCAATAAAGTTGAGGGATACTTACTAATAACACTTTTTGCATTATCTGGGGTTCTTATTCCTAATTAAGCAAATACCCTTAGAGAATATCTTCTCAATTGAAGGATTAATAACAATTGCCATAATATTCGGTGTTGGCTTATACCTTTACAAAACATTAGGCAAAACCATAAAACGTGTAATCAAAAAATTAGGCTTATGAATTTCACCATCGAATCATATCGAAATTATCGCTCTGAAAAGCCTAAAACTCACGGTGTCAACGGGCCTGCATAACCTTATGGTTAAATCTCTATTCAGGAAACAAAATCAAATGCAATACGTTGTTCCTTCTAAACTTATTTCAGAAGCTGCTAAACATCCCACCTTTTGCGAGTAACCCTAAGTACTTCTCTGATTTTCTCTTCACGTTGTGGAAATAGAATGTTTGAAGTCATGGAGATTTTTAAGTAATAATCTTCTAAGATTTTGATTCCGCCCCCCAATGTTCAAACTCGTTGGCTAAAGTTTTATACAATATTTGGTGTTCTTTTGTTTTGTTTAATCAGCTTAACTTCAATGTTGATTAACCCATCATTTAGAAGAAGTAAACTTGAGCGATGAAGACTTGTTTCTTTCTTCGCAACCGACATTATTCAGTTTTCAAGGTTCAGAGAGACTTAACTTAGACAGTATAGAACTAGAGCGAGCATTATTTTTCAAATATTCTGCCAAACATTCTACCGAATATTTGGGCTAGAATCCCACGGTTCTTCAGTTTAAATCTTGATTGTGCAATTTGGAGAGCTACTTCTAGTTGGGATTCAAGCAAATGAAGTTCCACGAGAGTTTTATGCGTTAATTCACCACTTTTTAAACCCATCTCAAACAAGTTTTTATCTATGTGAAAACGCAGTCGAATTATTTCTACACCGTTGTCATCGATTGCTTCATTTTCTATCTTAGATATTATCTGCTCCCATTTTTTTCTTTAAAACCTCAAAGGTAATGTTCGTTTCAGACATGAATTTTCTTCAGTTAGATTTAGTAAGTTATTAGTTTTTTATTTTTGCTAAGGCATACGTTGAAAAATGTAATACCTGCTGATACCAATATCTCGTGCCATTTAACCCATCTCTGATAAGTAAGCTAGCACTCTTATCGTATCCCCTAAATCAAACCAATAGATTGGGATATTTCATCGGAAGTAAACGCTTTATCTTTGTTCTCTGAAAGAAATTGCAAATCTTGCGCTGTGATAGTTCCATCAAGAATTTTTATTAAAAAAAATAAAAAAATTAGCCACTTTAATTGTTACGATAGCACCATCCACAGCATTGATTGTTCCATCTAATATTTTGGCTGAGGTGACAGAGCCGTCGGCTAACTTTGTAGTTATAATTGCACTATCTCCTATTTTCTCTGTTTGGATTGGCGGAAAAATGTTCGGTGAAACATACACTATAACTAACGTGGTGGCCAACGACAAAATCCAAGTTATGGCAATTATTGGAATAGCCTTTTTAACTGTAATAGTAACTCCTTCTGCCATTATATCTCCTCCCATGTTTTAAGGCAGTCATTTAATGAGTTGAATCTAATTCTTATTTATAACTTGTGACATACGTGCTAAAAAGCAAGAAATCGCAAAAATTAACGTTTAAAACTAATCAATAGAGTTAAAGTTTAATTTCCACTAAATTTATTACTGGTGTAACAGATGAGCGCCCCACAAATAATATTGCCCTTTGCGAAAGCTCTAATTACATTTGGAATAGTTCTCATTATAGGCGCATTAATCGCTTACTACTATACAAATCCATACGGAATCCCAATTTTCAGAGAATATGCCTTCCCACTAGGTGTAATAGGTGCTGGTGCTTTCTTCGCAGGATTAGTAATGCTAAAATCAGAAAGTGAATTCCTAAAAATCTAGGTATGGCAAGTGAAGTGTTTCCTAACTAATGGCTTCTTTACTTGGAGTTCAGCTATTATCTCTAAGATTTGTTCAGTTAATCTCTCTCCGGAAACGCCAATCTTAAAGCTGGTAGAGCTGATTTTATATTAATTTTGCGAAGAGTGCTTTAAAGCTAAAAACAAACGACATTAGGATTACACACTTATAGAAACCTCAAACTTCAACATTTCCTTGTTCCTTTAACGGTTATTATTGCGATTTTTCCATTAACCTCAAGTTCTCCATTTTGAAAAACTACAATATGCTTCTCCATTTACTTCACCGTTTCCCCCTTCAGCTTTTGTTTCCGATTTAACGTTTACTTTTTTTGCAAAAATGTAAACATGCAAACGGTGACAGTTAATGTTAAAAACGGTTTCAGTTTCATAGGTTTTTGAAACCATCATGTTGTTTTCCATTAAACTTGAAGGCTGAAAACACGTTTAATAACCGCCTTCAGTTCAACATCTAAAATGTTAACTTTGAACATGAAAATGAAACCAAACAAATGAAGAGAAACGCTAGAAAAGCCTTAAATGAAGCCTAAACTGGAAAAGAACACACGGAAACTCATTAACATTGAAACTTTGTAGGGTTTTGTAAGCCTTGAAAAGCATGTTTTGAAACCGCTTTCAGTTCAACGTTAACTTTCCTATAATTGCACTAATAGGAAGGCGTCAACCAAAACATGAAACACACGGTTTCACCGCTTTCAGCATGACAAACACTTTTACTTTCCCGTTTCTTTGCCTAAAGCCTCACCCATCCTTTTGACATCAACAATAGCCACGTAGGAGTCGAGGCTTTTACTTGAAGCGTGTCCAGTCCAGCTTTTCACTTCAGGTATGCTGAAACCCTTCATTAGAAAATCGGTTATCCGGCTTAACCGTAAATGGTGAGGGTATGTTCCAAAAATCCGATTTATAATGTTGTAGGCTGTTCTATCCGTAAACTTGAAAACCCTCTCGCCCTTTCTGGTTTGGCTAATAACCTTCAATAACTCGTTAACATAGGGAGCGTTAACCGGAATGTTTAAAGGCGGAGTTTTCAAACCGCCCTTAAGCCTTTTACCCACATCAAAATATAAGAAACCATCCTTAACCCAAAACTGTTCCCTAACAGCCTTTAAAGCCTCGCTTCTACGCACACCAGTATAATAAAGCAGAACAGCAAAGGCTCTATGCTCCGGTTTGGCATTAACCGCCCTCTGCATAGCCTTCAAAAAGTCTTGAAAGGTTAAAGGCGACTCGATTTTTCCATGCCTACGATACCATGGCATTGCTCCATCACTTCAGGTAGCTTTTCTATTATCACGGTTTTGGGAGCTTTCCGCTTTAACTTGTATGATTCTAAAACACGCTCAATAGGAAGGCCAGAATAAACGTCTATTATAGCCTTCAACAGCATGGCTTTCCCTTGATAACCCTCATTAATTGGGTAAACGGAATCCTCACTCTCAAAAAAGATTTTCAAAAGGCGTAGAACATCCTCAATAGTAAATATTTCTCCATAACTCCAAACTTTAACAAGCTTATCGTTTGGCCCCTTTCGGCCCTGAACAACCTCAAATTTCACCATTAACGTTTAGCCTCGCTTTTTTCTTCCAACAGTTGAACCATTCTTGTAAACCCAATAGAACATTCCATCTCTTGTTAGCTTACCTTTATGCTCATTCAAGTCTTTTAGCATCGCCTTAAACTCAGGGTTGTTTACATCTTCTGATTTTTCAAACTCGCCTTTCCGGCCCTCAGCTTTCTCCCATTTAATATTGTTTGGATTCCAGCTCCATTTATGTTCTGGCTGTGGGCCGAAAAGCTTGTTTATCTGAGTTCGCAGCTTAACAGCTAATGCCTCTAAGCCATTGCAGAAATCCACGATTTCCTCGGCTAAAATCTTCAAATCTTCAGAATCACTCATGGTTTTCACCCCAATTTATTTTGGCCCTATCCGGCTCTGAATCCAAAGGCTTAGCTTTTAGAATGGCTTCCTCTTCTGGTGTTAGGCATATTGAGACATAACTGGTATGCTTTTCTCCATTAAGTGGGAGAAATCCGCCTTCTACAAGATTTCTCTCTCCCACCCTATAATTTGTTTGTTTATTTTCTTTTTCTTCTATGCTGCTTTTTTCCGTGAACTTCTCTAAAACTGTGTTATTAGGCTTTCCAATAAGTGAATGAGGCATAAGGGGGAGAGAGAAGTTTCCCATGGAGTTTAAACCTTCATTTTGTCGTCGAAACAGCTGAGGAATAAGCACTTCATTCGTTAAAACAAAAAAGTACCTATGCCCTCTTTGTTCAATTTTTGCAAGGCCTAAAATCTCGAAATAGCCTTTTTGCTGCTGCACTTCCTGAGCCAGTTCAACGTTTTTAACGCTAAATGTTCCAGTTGAATACCTAGCGATTTTCTGAATCCTCTTAATACTTTGCGAGGCTTGTGTTCCAAAGTATGCCTTAATGGTTTTCCTATCGGATGGCCCAATAATCTTAGAGAATAGTTCTTTTGCTTCCTCTAAGGGGATTTCACGTTCAATGTTTAAAGCTTTCAAAGCCTCAATGAACCTTAAACATCGCTTTCTCACAATATGGCAGCCAGACTCAACGAGAAAACTTTTATAGTCATTTTTGTTTAAACTTATTTGGCCATCTCTCAATTTTTCCACCTCTGTTTAAATTTTATCTCAGCCTCCTTTTCGCTGGGCCCTTTTTCTCGCCCTATACTCTCGTTTAACTTTGGCCCAATATTCCCGCAGGGCTTTAGGGTGTTTGTACTTCTTTTTCATAGGCGTTTCCTAAGCCTATATCAGCTGAACTGAAAAATAAGCCTTTTTTCTTGCTTTTTTAAGTGAAATAAGTTACAAAATAACCGATTTTTCTAAGAGATAACTGAAAAATAGCCAAAAGTCACTAGACTCACACCATCAATTAAAATGAAATTTAATTATGGTAGCAAAGGCTTCATTTTCCAAAAAATCATTGAATTTAGCCGGTTACATAGGTTTCAAGTTCTTTTTAAACGCATTCTGTTTTTTCATTTTTAACATTTTCACAGCAAAATCCATTTATGCAAAATGCTTATATGTATTACGTTTACAGATAACTTATCCGAGGTTACCACAATGGTTAGAGAAAGAATAAGCATAACATTACCTAAAGAAATCGTTGATTGGCTTGACAAAAAAATCAAAGACAGAATCTACGCAAACCGCAGCCATGCAATAGAAGTTATAATCCTACAAGCCATGAAAAGGGAAAAGGAAGGATAAGCCATGAGTGAAGGGGCCATACGCTTAAATTCCTCGAGGAAAATAGGCGGAGTTCCTCGAGGAAAATCTCATAGGCGAACAGAAGCTAAAACAACCATAGGCGTTTATTTGCCTAAAACCCTAGTGGAAAAAGCCAAAAAACACAAGCTAAACTTAAGCAAAATCCTCGAGGAAGCCTTAAGCTCCATTCTAGGCTATATGGAAGCTCAAAACCTTGAAACAAGCCAAACCGAAAGCTCTAAATTTCTCGGTGAAGCCTCTTTTCAGAAAGAGGGTTCATGGGCCGGTAGTTCAGCTGGTATGAACGCCCGACTCGCACTCGGGAGGTCGCGGGTTCAAATCCCGCCCGGTCCACCATTTACAATAGCAATATCTGATTCATTCATTTCGTCATAAACCTTCTAAAACCCCCGCAATCAAAAGAAAACCCAACAACAAAGCTAAATCATCTAATGCAAAAATTCCAGGTTCACGGAAGCCCAAAACAACAAAACAAACCAAACAAAAACTAAAAACGGAAATCGCCACGGCGCCACAACATCGCTTAGCGGTTATGCCCCGAGAATCTCTTATTGTGTTATAGCTTTTGCTGACGCTTCCTTTGATGATTGTTCCCCTTTTTCGTCCAATGTTTTACCTTCATAATTTCCATTTTTAGCTTCCAAAGAGCCATAGCATTTAGGTTGATTGACTCAGACTAACTGATAAGATGACACATGACGATGTGCGATTTTCCAACGTCTGATAGTTGTGGTTCAATTTTTCTACATATTTCCATTTTATATGGGCATCTTGTGTGGAATCTGCAGCCTTTAGGGGGGTTTTCGGGGCTTGGCACTTTACCCTTTAATATGACTCTCCCCTTTTGTACGTCTGGGTCGGGCACAGGTATGGCGTCCAATAATGCTTGTGTGTATGGGTGGAGAGGCTCTTCAAAAATTTGGTTGACTAATCCCATCTCAACTATTTTCCCAACGTACATCACGGCTATTTTGTTGCTGATGTGTTGAACCACTCCTAGGTTATGAGAAATAAACATGTAGGTTAGGCCTAGCTTTTGCTGAAGTTCGCTTATTAGATTAATTATGTGGGCTTGAACTGAAACGTCAAGGAAGGATGTTGGTTCATCAAAGACTACGAACTTTGGATTGGTGGAAAGCGCCCTAGCTATGGCTATTCTCTGCCTTTGTCCCCCACTGAATTCGTGTGGATACCTCCACATGGCTTCTTCGGGTAAGCCAACCAGCCGAAGCAGCTCGATAACTCTATCCTCAACTTTTATTTGACCTTTCAAATGTTCCTCGATGGGCTCTGCAATTATGTCCTTAACAAGCATCATTGGATTTAAAGACCAGTAGGGATCTTGAAACACTATCTGCATATCCTTTCTTAAACCTCTGAGTTGCTTCTTTCTCAGCTTTGTGATATCTTTTCCATCAAAAAATATGATGCCCTCTGTGGGCTCTATAAGCCTAAGAACAGTTCTTCCCAACGTTGTTTTTCCACATCCAGATTCTCCAACTACGCCGAGGGTCTCCTTTTCGGCTAGATTAAAACTTACACCATCAACAGCCCTAACCCATCCGATAGTCCTTCCAAATAATCCCCTAACTGGGAAATATTTCTTTAGATTCATCACTTTCAGCAGTTCTGTTATAGTTTTTCCCCTCCTCCATACAGAAAACATGACACGTAATGCCCATTTTCAACGTGAAAACTATCGGGAGACTTTACATTGCAAATTTCTGTGGCATATGGACACCTTGGATGAAACCTGCATCCCGGAGGCGGATTCAACATGTCTGGAACGAAGCCTTCAATTCCCTTAAGTCTTTTTTCCCGCTTACCAACAACAGGTATGGCCTCCAGCAAGCCCCTTGTATAGGGGTGTAGTGGATTTTTAAATATGTCCCGAACCTTTCCTTGTTCAACAATTCTGCCGGCATACATAACCGCCACCTTGTCGCAAAGTTGTGCTACCACGGAGAGGTCATGGGTTATTAGTAGGATTGAAGCCCCGATTTTATCTTTTAACTCTCTCATCAGCTTCAGAATTTGAGCTTGTATTGTTACGTCTAGAGCTGTGGTTGGCTCGTCTGCTATAAGTAGGTCTGGGTTGCACGACAAAGCCATGGCTATCATCACTCTTTGACACATTCCACCGCTAAGTTCGTGTGGGTATCTGTCCAGTATTTTGTGAGGATTTGGAAGCCTCACTAAGCTGAGAATTTTTATGGCTTTCCTTTTCGCCTCCTCCTTTTTTAAATTTTGATGCAACATCAATATGCGAGTAATCTGTTCTCCAACGGTGAAGACGGGATTTAGGGAAGACGACGGGTTCTGGAAAACTATTGAAATTTGCTTCCCCCGTATGTTTTCCATCTCTTTTAGACTCTTTTTTAACAGGTCCTCGCCCTTGAAGAGTATTTCACCACTCACGACCCTTCCTGAAGGTGGTAAGAGTCTGAGAATGGCAAGTGTAGTGACACTTTTTCCGCACCCAGTTTCGCCAACAAGACCCACATATTCTCCCTTACCTATCGAAAAGTGATCTATATCAACTGCCTGAACGGTTCCCTGATAGGTTTTAAAGTTAATTTTTAGGTTTTTAATCTCTAATAGGGGTTGTTCTGGCATCTTAAAACACCTAGAACCTTCGCAGCCTTGGACATAAGGCTTCCCTCAACCCATCGCTCATAAGGTTGAATGCCAGCACTGTGACAAATATTGCTAGACCTGGAAAGGTTGCCAACCACCAGTAGTTGAGGAAGTAGTACCTCCCTATGCTTAGCATTAACCCCCATTCCGGTGTTGGAGGCTGAGCTCCGAGGCCTAAGAAGCTCAACCCAGCAGCCGTTAAGATCACTGAGCCAAAGTCTAGTGAAGCTTGAACAAGTATTGGTGTTAGGCAGTTTGGCAATATGTGCTTAAACATTATTTTGAATGGACGCACACCCGCTGCGTGGGCAGCCTCCACAAATGGGCGCTCCTTTAATGAGACAACTTGACCTCTAACAAGTCTCGTGTACCATGGCCACCATGCGACTGCTATTGCTATCAGCACGTTGCTAAAAGATTGTCCTCTGAGACCCATAACTGCAGCGAAGACCAGAGCCAATAATAATGGAGGAAGGCTTAAGAACATGTCTGTAATCCTCATTATTGCCTCGTCTATTAATCCTCCCATATAGCCCGCTATTAATCCAAGTGGCACACCTATAAGCAGTGTTAGGGCTATAGCTATTATTCCCACTGATAAGGAAATTCGTGCACCAATAATTACTCTGCTGAAAATGTCCCTTCCAGCATCATCTGTCCCAAATAAATGCTCAAAGCTTGGCGGTTTAAACGCCTTCTCAGGATGAACTGCCCCATAAGCATCTTCTGGATATGGAACGAAAAAGGGCCCTATGACGGCTACAAAAACAAGGAATATCACAAATAAAGAGCTGAAATATGTTAACCTGTTTCTTTTTAGAACATAGAGGCTGTAACGGATCTCTCTAAGCCGCGCCTTCACCTTTTCACTTTTCAGCATTGATAGCAGCCCTTTCATCTACCCCAGCCTCACCCTCGGATCTATGACTGCTTGGAGCAGGTCCACTATTAAATTAAGTAGGATGTAGACTATGGCTATGAAAATCGCTATGCCCATTATAGCGGGATAGTCAAGGGAAATTATAGAAAAAGCCGCGTATCTCCCCAGCCCCGGCCAGTTGAAGACCATCTCGATAAGAAAAGTTTCCACTAGCGAATAGGCGAAGGATAAGGCCAAGACTGTTATGGTGGGTCCTAATGAATTTTTAAGCGCGTATCTATATGCAACTACTCTTCCGGGAATTCCATACGCTTTAGCGGTTCTTATGAAATCTTCTTCCAAAACATCAGCCATCGTTGACCTTATCATTCTCGTTACCAGCCCTAAAGGGTAGGCTGCCACAACGAAGGCTGGCAGAATTATGTGAACTAGTGCATCTTGAAATGCCACAAAATTCCCGGTTATAAGTGAGTCGATTAGGTAGAATCCCGTTATTCTCTGTATTGGGTACTGGATGCTTACCATTGTGCTTATCCTATCTCCAACTGGAAGCAAGCCTAACCATTTAAAAAACAGCAATTGTACCATCATGCCCAACCACGGTGTGAAAATGGAAACCCCTCCTATAGACAGGAGCCTACTTACATGGTCCACCCACGAATCCTTTTTAGTTGCAGACTCCACGCCCAGAGGAATCCCAATTATTACAGCTATGATTATTCCTGTCCCAACAAGCTCTAACGAAGCCGGTAGGTATGAGAGTATATCCTCAATCACCGGCCTATGAGTTCTTATGGAAACTCCCCAATCCCCATGCAGAAGCTTATTCATGTAAAGGTAAAATTGTACATGTAAAGGCTGGTCAAGTCCAAGCTCTCTTTTAGCCCTCTCAATCTGCTCCTGTGTAGGATGAGCCCCAACCCACATGGCAGCCGGATTGGCTGGTATAACCCTCGCTATAAAGAATGTGATGACGCAAACTCCAAATAGAACCACTATTGAAAGCAGTATTCGCCGGATTATAAAGTAGCGCAGTTTCACGGCAGCATTCACGTCTTTAACATGTTTAAGTAGAAAAAGATTTGTGTGTTAGAAAAGGCTTACTCTTCCCTATAACAATTGTACCAGAAGACCACGTGGGCATATGCAGGATTGTCAATGTATCCCTTTAATGAGGCTCGTTTAGGTCTTACGTACTGCATGTCAAAGAAGAATATTGCCGGGCAATCTTCTATCAACAACATTTGAGCTTGACGGTAAAGCTCCTCAGCCCTTGTTCTGTTAGTTCCAGCTATGGCGAAGCCCTCTTCAATCAGCCTATCATATTCTGGATTATCATAATATCCAAGGTTAAAGACTATTTCCTCCTCCGAGTGAAACATTGGACCCAGGAAGGTATAGGGGTCTGGGTAGTCTGGCCACCAGTACATTACGAAAATGTCTTGTCTTTCCTCCGGGTTTGGTGATTGGGCCAGGCCCCATTGCTGCTCCCAAGGCATGCCTTGAAGCTGAAGATTTATTCCGATTTTGGCCAGCTCTGCCTTCAACAATTCACCTGCCCTTCTTTCGTATTCGTCCCCCGCGTTGTAGGTATATATCAATGTGCACCATTGTGTATCTGGATTAAACCCAACACTTCTAAGCAGTTCCCTGGCCTTGGTTAGGTTATAGGTGTATTGGGGTAAATCTTCAAAATGTCCCCACAAGCCGTATGGAACTGGCCCCTTAGATTGGCGAGCATTACCCTTCATAACCGTGTTTATTATGTCGTTGTATGGCACAGCATAACTAATGGCCTTTCTCACCTCAACGATGTTTAACGGGTACTTTTCTGTGTTAAAGAATCCCAAGAGGTTTTGATAGGCAGGGGTTCTCACTATCTCTATGTTTGGATTTTGTTGGAGGGCGGCAATATCCTCATATGGCAGCCTATCGACGAAGTCCACCTCACCTGCCTCCAACTGCATCCTCGCAGTTGACCATTCAGGTACTGATTTGATGATTACTTTGTCAAAGTGCTTTCCCTTCCATCCTCCCCAGTAATCGTCAAACTTGGCAAGTATAACCATGTCCTTTGCCTTGTCATAGCTTTCTATTTTGTACGGGCCTGTTCCCAACTCGTGTCCTTCATAAAACCAATCATGCCCATACTGTTCGGTGCATTTTTCGCAATATATATGGGCGCAGTAAGCCGCAGAAGCCACTGTGAGCAATGAAGCAGGATACTTTAAAACGAATTGAACTGTATAGTTGTCCACAACATTAATTTGTTGAACGGGATCCCATATGTAAGACGCCCCTCTGGGTCCCTGCTCATCCCAGCCCCGCATGTTTCTTTCAATGGAGTATTTAACTGAGTGGGCCGTCATTTCATGTCCACAATGGAATTTAACCCCCTTCCTCAACGTAAAGTTGTAAACTAAACCATCATCCGAAACAGACCAGCTTGTTGCAAGGACAGAGACAAACTTATCAGCGAAGGGGTCATAGCGTATAAGCTGCTCATAAACGTTGTTGAACACCACAACCTCGTTGGAGTAGGTTTCACTAGGATCCCAAAATACAATGACATCCGTTGTTGCATATGCATATACGGCGATTGAGGGTTTCGGGGCAGGCTTGTATAAAAAGTACATGCACGCATAAGCTATTACAGCGGCAACAATAACTATAACCGCAATCAAAATTACCTGCATTTTTGTTATGGCACTTTTGGGGATAATCCTATTCATGAATACACCCCATGGTCAATTCTAGCCTATTATATTTAAAAATTGCGCTTATTGAATTTTGACGTTTAAACAATGCTAAAAGCCTTTTTCGCACATTTGTCAAAGTTTAAAGACTAAAATAAGAGAATAATCAACATCTTCGGCAACAAGAAATATAACCTTTAAAATTAAAGCCTTAAAACTATTAAAGGAGGCGAAATCGAGGGATGAAATTATGGTTAGAGTTTTGACCGAGGAAGATGTAAAGAACCTCATAGCAGGCGCGACAATTCTGGGAACTGGTGGTGGAGGCGACCCAAAGGAGGGGCTTGAAATTTTGATGGACGACCTAAAGACCGGTAGGACGCTGAGCTTAGCAAGCGCATCAGATTTAAACTCTAATTCTTTGGTGGTGTGTGCCTATTTCTGTGGTTCCATGCCTCCGCCGGGGGAAAGTGGGGGTAAAAGGTTGGGGTTAAATCAAGGAATGTTAAAGGCGCTTAAAATTTTGGAGGGGAGAGTCGGGAAGAAGGTTTCAGCTGTAATTCCAACCGAAATTGGAGGGGGAAATACCGCTATAGCCTTTCATTTAGCTTCAATGCTTAAAGTTCCAGTTTTAGATGGAGACCAGGTTGGGCGTGCAGCACCTGAGCTAAACCAATCAACCTATATAATTCATGGAGTCAAGGCTGCGCCATCTGTAATAGCTGACCTACACGGGAACTTGGTGGTTGTGGAGGACTATGTTAATATTTCGAATTATGAGGCAATTGCGCGAAATTTAGCTGTAGCCCTTGGAGGCTCCGTCCTTATAATCGACAGCCCAGTAACGGCTGCCAAAGCAGGCAAGGTTGCTGTTAAAGGCACCATTTCAAAGGCAATCACCCTAGGTAAAATAATTAATGATGCAAAAAAGCAAGGGAAGAACGCCATAGACGCGGCTATACGCTTCCTTGAAGGCTTCAAAATTTTTAGAGGCTTGATAAAAAGTCACTCATTAAGAGTTGAGGGGGGATTTTTGACAGGATACATAGAAGTTGAGGGGACAGAAGAGTGGAGGGGACACCACTTTAAGGTCTGGGTGAAAAATGAAAATATCATAGGCTGGAGAGACGGCAAAGTCATTGTCATGGCTCCAGATTTACTATGTATAGTTGACAAAAACTGTAACGGTATAACAAACAGCGAATTAAAACTGGGAATGGAAGTTGTTGTAATTGGTATTAGGGCGCCGGATATTTGGCGCACGAAAAAGGGGATAGAACTCTTCGGTCCAAAACACTTCGAATTTGATTTTGACTACACGCCAGTTGAAAAACTGGTCAAAGAAAACTAAGCACAAACAGAGCTTAAAGTTTTTGCAGACAACCATAATGCAATTAAATTTTATACCCACTTAACCTCGTCCAAGAAGGTTCTTCTGCTAAGACGAAGGAGAGAAAAATGTAATCACAATGAGCAAAAATCTTAGACTGAAACTACTGCAACAAGTAGAGGATCTCCATTTGTAGCATCAAAGGATGGGTTAGCAAAAACTTCCTCAAAACCCATCAAAAACAACTCAGAAAATATGGAACTGAATTTTCAATGGAACACGTAATTTTCTGCGAAAAATAGGGTGGAAACTGTAAATTTTAATAAATTGTGGTCGGGCGGGCAGGATTTGAACCTGCGACACTCCGGTTTCTGCACCCGCAAATGTACGCTTGGTAGGCTGGGTGACGCCCACCAGAACGGCAAACGCCGCCT
>Ga0080004_1155193_pt1 | contig 18244 bp, 20 predicted proteins | sample WasSprMetagenome_FD_69207 | JGI IMG/M metagenome (GOLD analysis project Ga0080004, IMG submission 69207) | Sulfidic aquatic microbial communities from Washburn Spring, Yellowstone National Park, USA - WS (SPADES assembly) (version 2) | ecosystem: Environmental > Aquatic > Thermal springs > Hot...
CTATGTCATAAAGCACAATACTATCTTTACCACCTGAAAACTTAACTACATAACCATCTCCATTCTTAGGCTCATTTTTTCTTAAAAACTCAATCGCCTCTTCAACCTTCTCATCTAAAAAAGTACCGACATTTATTTCTCCTCCTTTCAGTTCAATTTTGTTTTCATAGTAAATTGATAAAAGAAAGTAACTTCTTTTTACTTTAATGAAAATGTCTCAATTAATCTTTTTGCCTGCTCTAAACTTAAAAACTTCCTCACACAAGTCTTTCCATCCATACACTTATAAGCCGTAAGAAATGCATCAAAAGTTAAATCCCTAAAATAATTAAGCACTGAATTGAAATAGTCCTTTCAGAAGTAAAAAGTCAAAAATCAAAAAAAGGTTTTTAAAAACTTTCTTTATCTTAAAGCTTTCCTTTATAGTTTTTTGTAAAGCTAGTTTTTGTTAAGCCCTTTATATAAGATTTTTTCGTAAAAAAATCAAATTTTTTAAAACCAGTTACCATTTTTGCCTTTTATTTTATAGTTCTGTTTAAAAAAAACCAAACAAGGGGGTTAGTTATGAATGTAGTTCTTGAGCTTGAAATAGAAGCTATACATATTCCCTGGGATCTTCTTCCAAGAGTTATTACTGGAAGGTCAGAAGATAAAGTTAAAGAGTATGTAGACATGATTGAGAGTGGAGTTGAGTTTGATCCTATTCTGGTGTGGGATAAAGGAAATGAATACTGGGTTATTGATGGAGTTCACAGAATTGAAGCTCATAGAAGGGCTGGCAGATCTATTATTAAAGCTGAGCTTATTTCTTGCAAAAATGAAACTGATTATCGAATTAAAGCAATTCAAGCAAATCTTAAACACGGTCTACCTCTAAAAAAAGAGGAAAAAATTATTCTAGCCCAAGAACTTTACTATAAGCACAATATTAGCTTGGAAGAACTTTGCAAGATTTTTGGAGTTTCAGAAAGAACTATTTATCGTTGGATAGTAGATGTTATAAAACAGAAAAAAGAAGATTTAAAAGAACAGGCTTTGCAGCTTAGAGCTCAAGGATTTACTCAAGAGGATGTAGCTAAAATGCTGGGTATTGGTCAAACGACTATTTCTAAATGGGAAAAAGAGAAAATAGAAGAAAAATAAAAAGAACAATTAGAAAAATTAGAAAAATTATTTATAAATGAAGAAAAAAATCAAAATCAGATAAATACGGATTATCAATTTTTGACAAAATGTCAAAATTTGATAAAAGTTGAGAACCATTCTCAAAATCTTGAAGAATCCGCATTTGATATTGAGGAAAATGAAGTTGCATTTGATAGTGAAGAAAATGAAGTAATTCAGGAAACTAAGCAAGAAAAGAAAAAAGAGGGAAAGATTAAAGATTGGCCTTTTCCAGTAAATCCAAAAACTCTTCTTCCAGAGTGGATAGATAGATTTCGTAATGATAAGGAGTTTCGACTGAGATATATGGTAGAGCAGGATGCGATAGGTTATATGCATGGGTTACCTATAAAGTATAAAGACTGGATTGTGGAGCATGAAAAAGAAGATTATTCCGCTTTATGGAAAAAATGTTGGTTAGAGTATTACAAACATAGATATGAAGATCCAGCTAAATTTCCACCTATTCCACCAGTTCCAAAAAGTGAAAAAGAGCTTGCAAGAGAAAGTCAAATTAATGCCTGGGTTGAAAGTGAAGAGTTTAAAAATCTTATTGAGGGGATGTTTAATAAAATTGTTGATATAGCAATGCAAAAAGGAAAAGATTATGCTCAAAGAGTTATTGATGAATTAGAAAGGAGGTGGAAGGAATGGCTGTATCAAAATTGGGAATTAGTAAAAGATCATTAATAAAAGAACTTGAAAAAATAAGAGAGTTATTAAAAGCAGGAGAAGGGGGAAGTTTTGAAAGAAGTAAAAAGGCTTCTTGAAAAACTTAAAACGGAATAAGTTTGTTTGCTTCTGATTTTAAACCATTTTGACTTTTCTGTTAATTATTTAATTTTTCAAATCTAGATTAGATCAGGCTTTTAAGAAAAAAGATTAAGTTTTTGTAAAAATTGAGCTTATATTTGTTCTATAATAAAAGGAAACAGGTAGGCAAGTATATTTCTTAAAGTTTTTGAAAAAAAATAATATGTACTTGATAGATTTTTTAATTTGGATAATTAGGTTAAACTTAACACAAAAATGGGTAGTGTCTCATTAATTGTATAAAGACTTGAAAAGTAAGGAAGGGCATGGTTAAACTCAAGGAGGTTAAGAGGATTTAATGAGATTGAATTGGGGAACTACCATGCCCTTTTTTAGAGAAGTTTTTACACAATAAAAAGTACACATGCACAAAGATAATCAAGCTATAGTCTTATTTAACTGAATTTTTGATATTTTTATTTTAAAAAAGACCATTATTTATATATTTGAATTTATAATAATATGAACTTATATTTTAAATTATTACTTACTTTTAAAAGGACAAAAAGGACGCTTAATTTTTAAATTTGAGTAAAATTAGAAATGTCTAACAGACTTTTAAAAGCTAAAAGTCCTTATCTTAGAAAATCTGCATACCAACCAGTAGATTGGTATGAATGGTCTGAGGAAGCCTTTAGAAAAGCTAAAGAAGATGATAAGCCTATATTGCTTTCTATAGGAGGAGTTTGGTGTCATTGGTGTCATGTTATGGCTCACGAAAGTTTTGAAAATGAAGAGGTAGCAAGGATAATAAATGAAAATTTTGTTCCCATAAAAGTTGATAGAGATGAAAGACCTGATATAGACAAAAGATATCAAGAAATAGTTTTTGCACTAACAGGATCAGGAGGATGGCCACTTACTGTTTTTCTAACTCCCGAAGGAGAGCCATTTTTTGGAGGAACTTACTTTCCTCCAGAAGATAGATGGGGAAAACCCGGCTTTAAAAATCTACTCTTAAGAATCCTTCAACTTTGGAAAGAAGACAGAGAAAGACTTTTAAGCTTAGCAAAACAAATTTTCCAATCTTTGGAGTTTCAAAATAAAGTCTCTTATATGAGTAAAATTAATAAATCCATTTTGGACAAAGGTTTAAAACATATTTTGCTAATGATTGATTATCAAAACGGAGGTATAGGAAGTGCGCCCAAATTTCATCACTCAAAAATTTGGGAATTTTTGATTTATAGATATTTTTTCACTAAGGATAAAAATCTCTTAAAAGTGATAGAGTTATCTTTAGATGCTATGGCAAAAGGAAGAGTTTACGACCATTTACTTGGAGGGTTTTTCAGATATTCCACTGACGAAAGGTGGATTGTTCCACACTTTGAAAAAATGCTCTATGATAATGCAGAACTTTTACAGCTTTATAGCCTTGCTTATCAAATAATACCTAAGAAGCTTTATGAGAGAACCGCAAAGGGAATAGTTGAATATTATAAAAAAGAAGCATCAGATCCAGAGGGAGGTTTTTATGCCTCTCAAGATGCAGATATTGGACTTTTAGATGAAGGAGGCTATTACACTTTTTCATTAAAAGAAATAGAAAAAATTCTATCTCCGAAAGAACTAAAGGTTGCGATGTCTTACTTTGGTATTAAGGAAACAGGGCAAATGCACCATGACCCTTCAAAAAATGTTCTATATCTCCACATGGATGAAGAGGAGGTTTCTCAAAAAACTGGTATTCCTTTAGATGAGATTAAAAAAATAATAGAGAGTGTAAAGAAAAAACTCTTAATTTATAGAGAAGAAAAAAGAGAAAAACCTTATATACAAACTGGAACGGACTTATGCTTGAGAGTATGGGTACCTATTATAAAGTATTTTCAGACTCTTGGGCTAAAGAATTTTCTCAAAAAACAGCAGAAAGACTATTGAACACCCTTTATAAAAACGGTGAACTATATCATACAGAGGGAATAAAAGGTTTCTCCGAGGATTATATATTTTTAGCTCGAGGCTTGATAGCTTTATTTGAAATTACCCAAGAAAAGAAATGGCTTGATATTTCTTTGGAATTGGTTGAGAAGGCAATTCAAAGATTTTGGGACAAAAAGGAAGGAGGGTTTTTTGATACGGATGAAGAAGGAGAAGGACTTCTAAGATTGAAGAAAAAGGGAATAGCTGATTCTCCTATTCAGTCTGTGAATGGCTCTGCACCTTATGTTTTACTATTACTTGGAAATATCACTTCAAAAAAAGAATATATAGATTTTGCTGAAAGAAATCTTGAGACTTTTGCCAGATATATAGAGGATTTTCCCACAGCCTCAGCATCTTATTTAATAAGCCTCTATGCCTTTTTAAAAGGAATCTTTAAAGTTGAAACAAGAGATTTCTTTGAGAAGATGTTAAGAATTTTTAGACCCTTTAAATTTGTATTTTACAAGAATATTGACGGAATTGTTGTTTGTGAAGGCACTACTTGTAAAAGATACGAAAGCTGGGATAATAAATTATTAACAGGGCTTGAAAATAATACTAAAAAGGGGGAATAAAAGATGGCAAGAAACGTAACCTTTCAAGGTAATCCTTTAACCCTTTTAGATAAAGAGGTAAAAGTTGGAGACAAGGCACCAGATTTTGTAGTGCTTGATAGCAATTTAAAGGAAGTGAGACTGAAAGATTTTCCAAGAAAGATAAAGCTAATAAGCGTTACTCCATCGCTTGATACACCAGTTTGCGATATGCAGGCAAGAAGGTTCAATGAAGCTGCAGCTAAACTACCTGATGATGTAGTTATAATAAATATTAGCATGGACTTACCTTTTGCTATAGCAAGATTTTGCACTTCTGCTGGTATTGATAGAGTAAAAGTCCTTTCTGATCACAGGGATGCTTCCTTTGGTAATACTTACGGTGTCCTTATTAAAGAGTTACGCTTGCTTGCCAGATCAGTTTTTATTATAGATAGAGATAATATCATAAAATATATTGAGATAGTTCCAGAAATTACTAACCATCCAGATTATGAGAAAGCACTTGAAGTAGTTAAATCTTTATTATAATATTTTTAAAAATAATATTAAGGAGGTGAATGAGTATGAAAAAGAACATGGGGAACCTTGACAGGGCTATTAGAATAATAATAGCTATTATTTTAGGCATTTTAATATTCACAGGTAAAGTTTCTGGCACACTTGCTTGGATATTGGGTATAATTTCTGTAGTGTTTTTAATTACAAGCATTATCGGCTGGTGCTCTCTTTATGCATTGCTTGGTATTTCCACAATAAAGAAAGAGGCTAAGTGAATTTTTAATTCTAAAATGTCTTTACAAATTAGGTATAGTAAAATCTTTTAATTTTTTAGCTTCCTCTACTATTTTATTAATCATCATTTTGAAAATTAATTTATGAAAGGGTAGAAAAGAATACCAGTAAAATCTTCCGAAGAGACCTTTTGGATAAAAATAGACTGTTTGAGTAAAGATTTCACCGTTAATTGAGAATTCAAGCCATGCTTTACCTGGAAGTTTCATTTGAGCTTCAAGTAAAAGTCTTTTATCCTCTACAATATCTATAACTTTCCAAAAGCCTATAACATCCCCTACCCTAATCTCTTTAGTACTTCTTCTACCTATGTTTGTCCCATAGCCACCTAAAATTTTATCAATCAATCCTCTTATCTCCCATAAAAAATTAAAGGCATACCATCCCTTTTCTCCCCCAATATTTTTACACACATAAAATATCTTAGAAACATAAGACTTGTCAATTTGTTTAATATAGGTATCTATATAAACAGCTTTTGAAATCTCTGGATTTTTTGGTACATCGCATACTAATTCTTTTGCGCTATCGCACCATCGACTTAAAACCTGATCTTTTTCAATTTCTTCTAAAGCTTTTTTTATAGCCTCTTTGAAAGGTGTTATTTTTATATGTGGAAAATATTTTTTAGCATTATCATTCGTCTTTACTGTTCTTGTTTTTAACCCTAAAACTAATTCCCTTGCCAATTGATAATTCACAGGTGTAAGAAGAATAAGCCAATAGGAAGAAATTTTAGGTGTAAGAAGAGGCACTTTAATTATGATTCTTTTTAATCCCAAAACTTGAGCAGTTTCAATTAACATTTCTTTAAAAGTCATAGGTTGCATTCCTATGTCTATTACATCATGTATAAGATTTTCATTGAAAATAGCAGCTTTAAGATATTTAATTACATCATCTATATAAATTGGACAAGTTTCTGTATCAACCCATTTTGGTGTTATCATTATAGGAAGTTTTTCTACAAGGTTCCTTATTATTTCAAAGCTTGCAGAACCGGAACCAATGATAACCCCAGCTCTAAACCAAGCAACTTTTACCTTTCCCGGATTTTCACTTAAAATTTTCCCAGTAAGAAATCTGCTTTTTAGATGTATACTTGCATTCTCTAAATCACCTCCTAATCCCCCTAAGTAAATTATTTGTTTAACTTCATTTCTTTCACAACAAACTCTAAAATTTTCAGCACTCTCTTTTTCCTTTTCAAGATAATTTTCATCTTTGCCCATCATATGAATTAGGTATACAGCCACATCAACACCTTTAAGGGCTTCCAGTAGTACTGGAATATTAAAGGTATCGCCCTCAAAAATTTGACATCTTTCTAAAATTTGATTTTCAAGTTTCTTTTTATTACGAACTAAAAGTCTAATATTTATATTCTCATTTAACAAACTATAAAGAAGTCTTCTCCCTACAAAACCTGTTGCTCCAGTTAGTAAGACAGTTTTCATTGATATACCTTTATCTTTTTATTAATTTTATTAATAAAAATTATATAAAATTGATTCTATGCGATTGATATCAAAACCTTGTTTGACAAGAGGCAAGTCTTTTATTACAGGAATTTGCTCCTCTAAGGTAGGTCTCTTTGTTTTATAAATTACTCCTATGGGAATACCTCCATCCCATTCAAGAGATTTTTGGAAAGCAAGAAATCTATCTTCTGGATTATAGTCATCAGGAAGTTTATAAACTCTTTCACGATACCATTCAAAGGTATTTATTTTATTGAAACTCACGCAGGGTTGAAGAATATCAATAAGGGTAAATCCCTTATGATTTACCGCTTCCTTTACAAGACCCTTAAGATGTTCAATATCTCCCGCAAACCCTCTGGCCACAAAACTGCAATTAAGAGCAATTGCAAGGGCAAGAGGATTAAACTGCTCTGATAATACTCCAAAGGGCTGAGTTTTTGTAACTACTCCCTTCATTGTGGTAGGGGATGCCTGCCCTTTGGTGAGACCATAAATTTGATTGTTATGGACAAAGAGCTTTATATCAATATTTCTCCTTATTGCATGAATTAAATGATTCCCACCTTCTCCATAACAATCCCCATCTCCCGCTACAGCAAAGACTATTAATTCATGATTGGCAAGTTTTATTCCTGTTGCAACCGGAAGAGTTCTCCCATGAAGTCCATTAAAGGTATTACATCTTGTATAATGAGGAAATTTTCCAGCCTGTCCAATTCCTGAGACAATGACAAACTGATGGGGCTCAATACCAAGCTCAACCATAGCTTCATTAAAAGCCCTTAAAATCGAAAAATTACCGCACCCAGGACACCAAGCAGGTCTTTGTCCTTTGTAATCATTTAATGTTGGCATAGACTCTCTCCAAAAGTTCATCAAATGTAAAAGGTCTTCCATCAAAACGATTTATATGATTTTCAATGTGTATACCCGTTTCCATTTTAATAAGCTTAGCAAACTGACTTGTTGCATTTTGCTCAATATTTATTAACTTTTTAGACCTTCTTAATAATTCAATCCATCTTGTGTCTTCGCTAAAGGGATAGATTTCGCTAAAATGGATCATTGCTAACTTATATTTTTTAATAAGTTCATCTACTACCTCTTTTACAATCCCAAACATTGAACCCCAGCATATTAAAACAATTTCAGGATTCTTATCTCCATAAATAAGGGGAGGCGCAATTTCCTTTTTTATAAGAGGTATTTTTTTAAAAAGCCTCTTTTCAACCATTTTTATTCTTATTAAAGCTTCTTCAATTATATGCCCTTCCTCATCGTGTTCATCACTATCTGTAACAACAAGATTTTTTGATTGCCCTGGAATTGCAAGAAGTGAAACACCTGTCTCTGTAAAGGCATGTCGTTTATAGTTTTCTATTTCCTTTAGTCTTTCTTCTCTAAGTCTATAATCTATATATTTAATTTTCCCTAAATCAAACCCTTCATAACACCATTGAGAGTCCGCAAGATATTGGTCTGTAAGTATTATAGCTGTAATCTGATATTTTTCAGCTAAATCAAAGGCTTTGTTTGTTAAGTAGAAAGCCTGTTCAGGAGAGCCGGGAGCAAAGATTACCTTTGGAAACTCACCATGTCCGGCATACAAAGCAAAAAGAAGGTCTGCCTGTTCTGTCCGGGTAGGAAGACCGGTTGCTGGTCCTGGTCTTTGAGCTAAAGCAATAACTATGGGAGTTTCTGTCATGGCAGCTAAGGATACACCCTCTACCATCAAAGCAAATCCGCCTCCACTTGTCCCTGTCATTGCTCTGACTCCTGCAAAGGAAGCACCAATAATCATATTTATTGCTGATATTTCATCCTCAGCCTGCTCAACAATAATACCATAATCTTTTGCATGCTCAGCAATAAAATTGAAGATTCCTGTAGAGGGTGTCATAGGATAAGCTGAATAAAACTTTAATCCAGAAGCAATAGCACCAGCACCAATTGCTTCATTCCCAGAAATAAGCATTTTTGGTCTATCAAATGGTAATAAAGTAAAGGAGCACATTAAACATTCTTTGTTTGCGAATTCATATCCAGCCTTTGCACATTCAATATTAGCTCTAATTACTGCATCACCCTTTTTCTTAAAATTTTTTTCTATGGTCTGATACATAATAGTTGGATCCATCCTAAGCATTCCAAGTACTGCACCAATAGCAACGGTATTTGCCATTACTTTACTTCCTCCATACTTTAGAGCAAACTCAAGGAGTGGAAGATCAAGAAAGTTAGGTTTCTCAATTTTTTCCTTAATCATCTGAGAATCATAAAGAACTTGACCATCAGGTGTAAGTTCCTTTTCGTGTTGAGTTATACTTTCTCTGTCTAAGGCTACAAGTATATGAACCGAACTTCTTGAAGCAGTAACCGGTTTATGAGAAATTCTAATTTGATAAAAATTATGCCCTCCCCGAATTCTTGATTCATAATCTTGATTGGTAAATACATGGTATCCTGCTTTTGCAAAGATATGGGCCAGGGTATCTCCTATGGTCTGAATACCCTGCCCTGCTTCACCACCAACTTTTATTGTATAATCCATTATCTTAAAATTCCTCCCTCTCTAAAATTTTTACTTAGCGTTCCCTTTTAATTAACTTTAAAAATATTTTAATTTTAAAATTACTCTTTTAAACTTTAATTGTCAATAATTGTATTAAAAAAACAGATAATTCACTCTAAAATTTTAATAATTCTATTTCAAAATTGGTCATTCTATCTGATATCAAATATAACCTCTATTCAAGTATAAAGCTTAACATGGCTTTTTCTCCATAAATTATTTAAAAAGTAAGACCCTTTTTATAGGCATACCTTTGCTTCTCAGCTTGTTATGTCTGGAGTGGATTTAAAGACTGTTCAGGAGCTTTTAGGACATAAAGATATATCAATGACTTTGAGATATCCCCACTTAAGTCAAGCTCATAAAAAAGAGGCTGTAAAAACTTTAGAAAGAGTGCTTTATCACAATTTATCACAGTGGAAGGAGTTAAATTTTTGGAACCCTTGAAAATACAATCGGGGCGAGAGGATTTGAACCTCCGACCCCCTGCTCCCAAGGCAGGTGCGCTTCCAGGCTGCGCTACGCCCCGTATTTTTTATATTATAATCTTTCCTTATTATTTTACAACCACCTTTTCTAAACTTTATCTTTGACTTTCTATAAATTCTAATGCCCTCTTTAATCTCTTTTCAACCCTTTCCTTTCCTAAAACTTTCATTATTTCAAAAAGAGAAGGACTTACTGTTTTTCCTGTTAAAGCAATTCTAACAGCTTGAGCAATATTTTTTAACTTAATACCTGCTTTTTCAGAAATTTCTCTAAAATATTCTTCAAGTTTCTTTTCCTCTTCTAAGGGAATTTCCTTTAGATCTTCAACTATTTTTTGAAGTAAAGGTTTAATTTCTGAAACTAAAAATTTTTTAGCTCCATTTAAATCATAACTTACTTCTTCCACTAAGTAAAACTCTATCATTTCAGCCATCTCAACCAAGGTCTTGCTTCTTGTTTTTACCGTTTCTATAGCAGAAAGAAGATATTCCTTAGAAAACTTATCTAAATCATAAGACTTGAGAAAGTATTTAAGATGCTCTAAAAGATATTTATTATCGCTATTTTTTATCCAATAAGCATTTATAGCTAAAAGTTTATCTTGATCAAATCTAGCAGGAGAGAGATTTACACTTTGAAGATCAAATTTTTCAATTAGTTCTTCTACTGTAAAATATTCTTGATCCCCATATCCCCAGCCAAGACGAGCCAAGTAATTAATAAGTGCCTTAGGTAAAAAACCAGCTTCTCTATATTCAAGAATAGATTTTGCTCCGTGTCTTTTAGATAATCTTGCTCCATCAGACCCAAGAACCATAGGGATATGTGCAAATTCTGGAGGATTAGCTCCAAGGGCATTATAAATAATGATTTGTTTAGGGGTATTAGAAATATGATCGTCTCCTCTTATTACATGGGTTATTCCCATAGTTATATCATCTATTACTACTGCAAAATGATATGTAGGTGTTCCATCTGAGCGCATTACTATAAAATCATCTACCTCTTCTACAGGGAAAACGATCTTTCCTCTTAAAAGGTCTTCAAAAACAATTTCTTTAATTTCTGGCACCTTAATTCTTAATGCCCTACCCTCACCTGGACCTAAATTTTTATCTCTACAAGTTCCATCATATCTTGGTTTAAGCCCCTTTTCTAACATTTCTTTTTTCTTTTTTTCTAAAACCTCTTTAGAACATTCGCAATAATAGGCTTTTCCCTCTTCAAAAAGTTTTTTTGCATAGCTTTGGTATATTTCTATTCTTTCACTTTGAAAATATGGACCTTCGTCCCATTCAAGCCCAAGCCATTTTAAAGCAGATATTATAGAATCCACATATTCAGGTCTTGATCTTTCTTTATCTGTATCTTCAAAACGAAGAATAAACTTTCCTTTATTGTGCCTTGCAAAAAGCCAATTAAAAAGCGCTGTTCTTGCTCCTCCAAGATGTAAATGTCCTGTTGGACTTGGAGGAAACCTGGTAACAATCATTATAAACCCCTCTTTTTTAATAAATCACTATTCCCCCATATCCAACTACAGAGGAATAATCTTTTATTATATCTCCTGAAGTTTGATATTCTATAAGTTCAGCTTTAGCTTCTCCAAGATTTTTACAGGCATTAATAGTAACAGCTATAGGAATATACCCACAAGCACTTATTCTTTCTTCATAAATAACTTTAAGAAAATCTTCTTCTGAAAGCTTTAATATTTCTTTTATAGCCATTAAATCCTTTTTCTTAGCTACTTCATGGGGTACATAATGACTAAAATCACTACTCCCAATAATTAAAATATATTTATCAGAATGTCTTTTTATAACCTCAGCCATACCTTTTCCTAACTCTTTAACCTCTTCTAAACTAAGTTTACTTAAACATATAGGAACTATTTTTACTTTAGGATTTATGTATTGTAAAAAAGGAACTTGAACTTCTATAGAATGTTCATGTAGATGTGCCATAACATCTCTTGATAAAAGGGGAACTGCTTTTATTAGATCTTCTGAAAGTTCTTTATCAACTGAGGTTTCACCTAAGGGTGTTATAAACGCTTCTCCAGGAAATAAAGATATTCTTTCACCTAATCCTGTATGGTTTGTTCCAATTATTATAGCAGTATCAGGAGGTATTATGCTTCCATAGACTTTGCCTGCTACCCATCCAGAATACATATATCCTGCATGAGGGACAATTATCCCTTTAGCTTTGATTTTATTTTCTCTAAATTTAATAAGAGTTGATAGATGAAACTTAAGTTCTCGGGGATTGTCACTATAAAAATATCCTGCAACTGCTGGTTCTCTTTTCATAGCCTTTCCTCTTTTAAAGTTTTTATATATTCCAAATCTTCTGGAGTATCAACCTCTGGAACCTCTTTTGGTACTACTGTTACAGCTATTTTATAACCATATTCTAAAGCCCTCAATTGCTCAAGTTTTTCAGAAACTTCTAAATCTCCTGGTGGAAGACTTATAAATTTATCCAAAAAACCTTTTGTATAGGCATAAACTCCTATATGTTTTAAATAAAGGGGTTCTTTACCTGAAGGAATAAAATAGGGAATAGGAGATCTTGAAAAATAAAGTGCCTTGCCCTCTTTATTTAGAACTACTTTTACTTTATTAGGGTTTTCAAGGTCTTTTAAATTTTTTATAGGTGTTGCAAGAGTGCTCATATGAATATCAGAAGAAAATAACAAAGGTTTTATGAGTAAGGAAAAATATTCAGAGGGGAAAAGGGGTTGATCACCTTGTAAATTTACTATTAGGTCTTCTTCATCAAGTCCTAAAATGTTAACTGCTTCAGCAACTCTTTCGGTACCACAGGTATGTTCTTGACTTGTAAAAATTGCTTTTCCTCCAAAACTTATTACCTCATTAAAGATTCTTTCATCATCAGTTGCAACGTATATTTCTTCAATTTCTGAAGCTAAGGCTCTTTCATAGACATGACGGATTATGGTTTTGCCCCAGAGTAAAGCTAAAGGTTTTCCCGGAAACCTTGTAGATCCATATCTTGCAGGAATAATAATTACTTTCCTCATTATATTTTAATTTAATCTAAATTTTTCAAAATAAAAGAAGCTCTTGAATTTTCTTGCTTTAAGATTAAACTTATTTAAACTTAATTTTTAAAACTTTTTAAAGAATTAAAAAATTTTTTAAATCAGGTGTTTAATGGCAAAAATAAAGGTTGCAGAATTAGCCAAAGAATTAAACTTAGATCCGAAGGAGCTTCTTAAGAACCTTCAAGAAAAGGGATACTCTGTAAAAACAATAGCCTCCTCTGTAAATGAAGAAGAAGCTCAAAAAATAAGAGAACTTTATAATGTAAGGTCTAATTTTATCATTATAAAAAAAGAAGAATTGGAAACACATCAGGCTGACCTTTCAGAAAGTGCTTTCGCAGAAATTTTAGGACCTGAGGTTTTAGAAAAACCTAAGAAGAAAAAATTAGTTATAAAAAAGGCAAAGAAAGAAGAACCTGAGGTTGAAAAACCTGAAGCTTTAGTTACCCCAGAAAAAGAAGTTTTAGAGAAAGAAAGTATCAAATTTGAAGAAGTAATTAAAGAAGAAAAACCTTTAGAGGAACCAGAAAAAGAAGTAAAGGTCTTACCTGAAAAAAGGGTAGTTACTGATTTTAGACCAAGAAAAGAAAGACCCTTTAAACCAAGAGAAGCTCCTTCAGCACCTATCCCTAAGGGAGAACCTGAAGCGGTACCAAAACCAGAGAGGGAAGAAATAAAAAGAAAGAAAAAAGAAAAGGAACTTGAATTAAAAGAAAAGAAAAAGGGGAAGAAAAAACCTGGAATATTTAAAAAGGAAAGGAGAGAGTTAGAAGCTTTTGAAGAACTCTTTTTAGAAGAACCAGAGGTTCTTTTTGAAGAAAAAGAAGAACTTGTAGAAGAAAAACCTAAAAAAATAAGAGGAAAAGTAGAAAGAGTTCCAGAAAGACCTCCTACCCTTCCTCCTAAAGAAAGAAAAATTAGAGTCTATGAAACTATTCAGGTTAGTGAACTTGCTAAATTAATGGGGGTAAAGATAGGTGAACTTATTAAAAAATCTTTACAAATGGGTATGCCTATAACTGCTAATCAATCCATAGATGCTGATACTGCAGCAATTTTAGCTGACGAATTTAGCTATCAAGTGGAAAAAGCACCTATTGAAGAAGAAATCCTTTTACAGTATACCCCTCCCTCTTCAGAAGAGCTAAAACCAAGACCACCTGTAGTTACAGTTATGGGGCACGTTGATCATGGGAAAACAACACTTCTTGATGCTATAAGAAAAACTGATGTTGCAAGTAAAGAAGCAGGAGGAATTACTCAGCATATAGGTGCCTATACAGTAAAATTAGAAGATGGAAGAATTATAACTTTTATTGATACTCCTGGACATGAAGCCTTTACCTCTATGAGAGCAAGGGGAGCTCAAGTAACTGATATAGTAATTCTTGTGGTAGCTGCTGATGATGGAGTTATGGAACAAACTAAAGAGGCTATAGAACATGCAAGAGCTGCCAAAGTTCCGATTGTAGTTGCTATAAACAAAATTGATAAACCCGATGCTAATCCCGAAAGAGTTAAATCCCAATTAGCAGAATTAGGGCTTGTCCCTGAAGAATGGGGAGGAGATACCTTAGTAGCTAATATTTCTGCAAAAAAAAGAATAGGAATAGAGGAGCTTTTAGAGCTTGTTCTTTTACAAGCGGAAATGCTTGAATTAAGAGCTTCCTATAATAGACCTGCAAGGGGAAGAATCATTGAAAGTAGACTGGACAAAGGTAGAGGACCTATAGCCACAGTTATTATTCAAGAGGGAACTTTAAAAGATGGAGATATTTTTGTAGCTGGACTTACCTATGGAAGAGTAAGAGCTATGTTTGATAGTTATGGAAATAGAATTAGGGTTGCTACCCCTTCTATCCCTGTTGAAATACTTGGGTTTGAAGATGTTCCTCAAGCTGGAGATGACTTTATAGTGGTTGATGAAGAAGAAAAGGCAAGAAAAATCGCAGAATATCGTCAAAGAAAAGCTCGTGAAGCTGAAGCTGCCAAAGAAGTTAAAGTGTCTCTGGAAAAACTTTTCAAAAAACTTAAGGAAGGAGAAATAAAGGAATTAAACATGGTGTTAAAAGCAGATACTCAAGGAACTTTAGAAGCACTGAAAAGCTCTTTATCAAAACTTTCTACCGATAAAGTAAAAATCAATATTATACGTGCTGGAATTGGAGCAATTTCAGAAAGTGATGTAATGCTTGCCTCAGCTTCTAATGCTATAGTGGTTGGTTTTAATGTGAAACCCACTTCCAATGCCAAAAATGTAGCTAAGGAGGAAAGGGTTGAAATAAAATTTTACGAGGTAATTTATCAGCTTATTGATGACATTAAAAAAGCTATGACAGGTCTCCTTGAACCTAAATTTGAAGAACATATTACAGGTATTGCTGAAGTAAGAGCTACTTTTAGAATTCCCAAAATCGGTATCGTTGCTGGTTGTTATGTTAAGGAAGGAACAATTAATAGAAATAATAAAGTAAGAGTCATTAGAGATGGAGTAGTAATTTTTACAGGAAATATTGCTTCTTTAAAGCGCTTTAAAGAAGATGTGAGAGATGTTTCAGCAGGATATGAATGCGGATTGAGAATAGAAAACTTTCAAGATATTAAAGAAGGAGACATTATTGAGGCTTTCGAAATAAAAGAAGTTGCTCCGGAGCTTTAAAATGGTGGTAGGGATAGCAAAAATAGAAATCTTTTTCCCTGAGCCAAATTCTTTAAAATCAAAAAGAAGAAGACTAAAAGCCCTTATTCATAAATTAGAATCTCAATTTAAAAAAATATCCTTAGCTGAAGTTGATGGTCATGATCTTTGGCAAAAAACAACTCTTGGTATAAGTATAGTTGGAAAAGACCAAAAATTTGTGGACAGTAAACTTACTTCTATTTTAAATTTTATACAAAATGATGGAAGTATAGAGATTATTAAAGCTGAAATAGATTTTATCTCCTATTAAAAACTTCAATGTCCTATAGATCTAAAAAAGTAGCCAGTCTCTTACAAGAAGTCATATCAGAAATAATTATGCATGAATTAAATGACCCTGCACTAAAACAATTTATCACCATTACTGAAGTAAAAATTGGAGAAGATTTGAAAAAAGCAATCATTTATTTTACAGTTTATGAGGGAGATACAAAAGAAGTAGAAAAGGCTTTAAATAGAGCAAAAGGTTATATTAAAAAACTTTTAGGAGAAAAAATAACCCTTAAATACCTTCCAGATATTGAATTTCGCCAAGATGACAAAATAGAAAAAGAGAAAAGGCTTGATGAACTATTTGCTAAAATTTTAAAGGAATCTTAAGAAATGGATCAAAATTTGGAAAAATTTTTTAATATTTTGGAATCTTTTGAAAATTTTATATTAATTACCCATTTAAATCCAGATGTAGATGGAATATCCTCTATGCTTACCTTACACAATCTTTTAAAATTACTTAATAAAAATTCTTTTCCCCTTTTAGAAAATATTCCAGAAAATATAGAATTTTTACCTTATTCAGAAGATCTTATCTTGATAGATAACTTTAAAAATCTTCCTCAAAAATTTGCTACCATTATTTTAGATGCCCACAGTCCAGAAAGAATATTTGAAAAAATTTACGAAAGGATTTTAAATTCTGAAGTTTTTATTATTATAGATCACCACCAGATTGAAAAAAATAAAAAATCCTTTTCTGAAGATGAAATTACAATAATTGACCCTTCAGCCCCTTCGACTACTTTTTTAATATATAAAATTCTTAAAAACAAAAATTTTATTATTACTCCAGAGATGGCACAAAATTTATTAGCTGGTCTTTATTTTGATACAGGTTGTTTTAAATATGAAAATGTAGATGAAAAAACTTTTTTAATAGCAAGTGAACTTTGTAAATTAGGAGCAAAACCTCATTTAATAGCTTCTCACCTTTTTGAGAATATATCTCTTAAAGAATTGGAAACTCTTAAAGTAATTTTAAATAGACTTGAATTTCTTGAAAATGGAATTATAGCCATTTCTTATTTAACTTATGAGGATATTCAAAATTTAGGCATTAAAAATTTAAATGATTTTTCTAATTTTTTGAGAAGTATAAAAGGAGTTAAAATTTCTGTTCTAATAAAAGAGGTTGAAAAAAATATAGTTAGCGTAAGCCTTAGAAGTAGAGCCCCTGTTGAGGTACTAAATTTAGCTAAAACCTTTGGTGGTGGGGGACATAAGTATGCCTGCGGTTTTAAAATGAAGATTGAAAATTTTTATGAGTTTTTAAAAAAATTTAAAGAAATTCTAAAAAACTACTATGGAAGCTAAATCCTCTTTATTAAATGGAATTTTAGTAATAGATAAACCTCAAGGATTAACTTCTACTGAAACTTTAGAAAGGGTTAAAAAAATTTTAAAGGTTAAAAAAGCAGGACATGGAGGGACACTTGATCCTATTGCAACAGGAGTTTTACCTATTTTCTTAAATAATGCTACTAAACTTGCAGAGATCTTTTTAGAGGGAGATAAGGTATACGAAGGTGAGTTTCAACTGGGTATAACTACTGAAACCTATGATATTACAGGAGAAATAGTAAGTAAAGCTGAGGTCCCAGATATAAGTATAGAAGACCTTCAAAAAATAGCCAATTCCCTTTTAGGAGAAAATGAGCAAATTCCGCCTCCCTTTTCTGCTACTAAATATAAAGGTAGACCACTTTATAAATATGCCAGAAATGGGATATTTATTCCTAAGAAGCCCAAAAAAATTAAAATTAGCGAGTTTAAAATTCTTGAAAAAGAGGATTCTAAAATCCGTTTTTATCTTCATTGCTCTAAAGGAACCTATGTGAGGTCCTTAGTTCATGATCTGGGGAAAAAGCTAAGTTGTGGAGCTGTTCTTTTAAATTTAAGAAGATTACAAAAGAGTATCTTTACTTTAAATAAATCTATAACTTTAGAAAAACTAAAAGAGCTTTATTCTCAAGGATTAGACAAATTGATGCCTTTCATTATTCCTTTAGAATCTGCTCTTGAATTTCTACCTAAGATTATTGTGAGTGAGGATCTTTCACAAAGAATAAAAGATGGTCGACAGATTCATACATCTTCTTTTCTTTCTTTCATAAAATTTCAAAAACTTGTTATTTCTCCTACAGAAAAATGGATAAGGATTGTTACTACAAGAGGAAAATTAGTAGCTATTATAGAAAATCCACTCCTAAATCCTTCAGCTACATATATTAAATATTTTAGAGTATTTAAGGATTAAGATGAAAAAACTTAAATCCTATTTTCTTTTTTTTCTCAGAATTTTTATTACCTTTTCCATACTTTATATTCTTTTTAAAAAAAGCGATTTTGAAAAACTAAAAGACATTTTTAAAGGAATTACTTTACCCTATTATC
>Ga0080004_1128220_pt1 | contig 18239 bp, 22 predicted proteins | sample WasSprMetagenome_FD_69207 | JGI IMG/M metagenome (GOLD analysis project Ga0080004, IMG submission 69207) | Sulfidic aquatic microbial communities from Washburn Spring, Yellowstone National Park, USA - WS (SPADES assembly) (version 2) | ecosystem: Environmental > Aquatic > Thermal springs > Hot...
GGGGGCTTCCCCCGTGTCGAGCTCTTGGGGGTCGTGGCGATAATCGCCATACTCTCCGCCGTGCTGTTACCCCGACTCTTGGGGTATACCAACCAGGCCCGCGTGAGCAGGGCGATGGGCGACATCGCCTCCATGCGGAGCATAGTCGAGGCATACGCCGCCAACGAGGGCCAGGGGTACTACCCGGCCACTGACAACTCTGCCGACGGCGGCGTCGCCAAGGTGCTCCAGGCCAAGGGCATCAAGTGGACCGGAGGGGCGGACGGGGTGAAGGACCCCTGGGGCACGCCCTACAGGTACGGCACCGCTGAAGTCAATGGTGTGCCCGACCAAGCCTACCTGATCCAGTCTGCCGGTCCCGACCGGACCTTCGGCACGGCGGACGACGTGTGGGCGTCCAGCACCAGCGCGCCCGTCCAGAGCGGCACGCCGGACGTGACGCCCACCAACACGGTAAGCTCGGCCTCTTAACCGGCACGCGGGAGGAAGGGCACCCGGGCTAGCGATCCCGGGTGCCCTTTTTGTTTTTCCTCCCGACGGGCGGGCAGTGGCCTCCGCCGTTGGTCGGTGCCGATCAGTATCTATTGAAAGGGGGGTACTTGAATGCGGGAACGCTTTTTGGATCGAAGTGGTGGGAAATTTTGTCAAAAAGGTTTCACATTGGTCGAACTCTTGGTGGTCGTGGCGGTCGTCTCTATCCTGGCGGCTGTGCTGGTCCCGAGGCTGTTGGGGTACGCCCATTATTCCCGCGGCGCGCGTGCCCTAGACGAACTGAGGCAGTTCAGGCAGGTGGTCGAGGCCTACGCCGCCGCCAAAGGGAACGGCGCGTACCCCAAAGCGTCCAACGACCCCGCCGACCCGCGGTCGGTGGCGTCCGTCCTGGCCTCCAAGGGAGTCAGGTGGGGCACCCCCGACGGCGTGAGGGACCCGTGGGGCAACCCGTACCTGTACAGTGCGGCCCCTCACAGCCCGGGCCTGCCGGAGTACATCTATTCGTACGCCTTCGTCTCCGCCGGGCCAGACAGGGTCTTCGGGGACGCCGACGACTTCTGGTGCACAGATGACCAGCAGCCCATCCAGCAGGACTCGGCGGGGCTGTGGTTCGTGAGCGGAGCGTACCCCCAAGTTAAGTCGGACGGGAGCTGAGGGGGCGCAACGGCGTTAATAGCGGGACATCCCGACGGTAGCATAGGCTGACAATACATAGTTTCCTCATGACTGTTTCGGAGGTGGACGCGGTGCTTTACAAAGTGAAGGTCTATGTCTCCGGCACCCCGCGGGAGGTGGCGGTGGAGGCGGCCAGCGCGGAAGAAGCGGCGAGCCGCGTGAAGAAGCAGGTGGGCGAAGAGAGGGGGGTCGTCGTCGGGGTCGCCCCCGCGAGAAGGGGCATCGCCGCGGGCCTGAAGCTTTTCGGGAAGGTCGGCCCGCGCGACCTCGAACTCCTCTGCAGGAACCTCCTGGTTCTCCTCCAGGCCGGCGTCACGGCCCTCGAGGCCATAGAGACCGCGGCGCTCCAGTCCGGGAAGAAGGCCCTGACCCGGGCACTGGAGCTGGCGGCGGCGAACATCCGCGAGGGCTTCCCACTGAGGGACGCCTTCCGCGGGTCGCCGGACGTCTTCCCCGAAGTGTTCTGCCAGGTTATAGAAGCGTCCGAGGAGGCGGGCGCGCTGGAGGAGGGCCTGGCCTCGCTGGCGGCACACTTCGAGAGGGAGGCCCGGTTCAAGGAGAAGCTGCGGCAGGCGATGGCGTACCCTCTCGTCGTCGCGGGCTTCGCCGTAGTCGTGGCCCTGGGCCTTTTCCTGTTCGTCGTGCCGAAGTTCGCCGGGCTCCTGGCCGAGGCGGAGGTTCCGCTACCGCTCCCGACGCGCCTGATGCTGGCGTTCTCGTCGCACGCCTGGCAGGTGCTGGGGGCCCTGGCCGCCCTGGTGTTCCTCGGCGCCAGGGGCGCGAGGGCGGCGTGGCGGCTCCGCACGGCGAGGCTACGGCTGGAGGGCCTGCTGGCGAGGGTGCCGTTCGCGGGCCGTCTCCTGACGAGGACGGCCGCCGCCCGCGTCTGCCGCACCTTCGCCCTGCTCCTGCGGGTCGGCGTGCCCGTCGTGCAGGCCCTCGAGACGGCGGAGAGGGCGTGCCCCCTCGCCTCGCTCCAGGACGAGCTCAAGGTGGTGCGGTCAGTAGTCCGTAGCGGCGGCTCCCTTTCCTCCGCCCTCCGCAGGTGCAGGTGGCTACCGCCCGTGGCGGGCAGGATGGCCGCGGTCGGCGAGCGGGCGGGCACCCTGCCGGAGATGCTGGAGAGGGCGGCGTCCCTGTTCGACGCCGAAGTGGACGCACTCATGCAGAGGCTGCCGCTCCTGGCGGAAGGGGGGATGGTGGTTTGCGTGGGCGGCCTGGTCCTGTTCGTGCTCCTCTCCCTGTTCCTGCCGATCTTCTCCATGTACCAGACCGTGAAATAGGGCAGCGCGGCACCGTCCAGCGGAACGCGGCGAGGCGAGGCGAGGGCGGTGCTACCCTCGTCGAGGTGCTCACGGCGATGTCCATTATCGTGCTCCTCATGTGGATCCTCTACCCGAGGCTAATCGTGTACCGCACCGACGTGCGGTCCGTCCGCGCGCAGGCAGAGCTCGCATCGCTCAGGCTCGTGGTGGAGGCCTTCGCCTCCGGCCCGGGGAACGGGCGGTACCCGAGGGCCAGCAACGACACCGGGGATCCCGCCTCGGTCGCGGCGGTCCTGCGCGAGAGGGGCGTGGGGTGGGGCGGCCCGGACGGCGTGAGGGACCCGTGGGGCAACCCGTACCGCTACTATACGGCGCCGCTGGCCCCGGTGCCGCTGTACCCCCTGTCGTACGCCTTCGTTTCCGCCGGTGCCGACGGCGTGTTCGGGACGGCCGACGACGTGTGGGCGACGGATTGGGAGCCGCCCACAATGGGCGACCCTTCCGGGCGGTGGTTCGCGTCGGGCAACTACCCATGCGTGGAGTCGGCCTCGGTACTGCAGGTCGGTGGCAACCAATGAAGTGGGTCGGTTTCTTGTTTAGCGGCCTGGCTTTCTTCTGCGGGGCGGCATTCGGTAGCTGGGCGAATATGCTCGCTTACCGGTTGAGGAGGGGAATGTCCGTCTGGCACCCGCCGCGTTCCTTTTGCGACATCTGCGGTGCGAGGCTGGGCCTCATTGAGTTGATTCCTGTACTGGGGTGGGCCGTCTCGGCAGGCAGGGCGCGGTGCTGTGGGGGCAAGGTAAGCCCGATCTACCCGCTCGTGGAGTTGGCGGCGGGCGCGCTGGCCGCCGCCGTAGCTTGGTTTTGCTGGGGAGGGTTGCGGAGTGGATCGTGACGAGAAGAAAGCAGGCAAGTTAGGTATGGAAATTGATAGTAAAAAGGGAAACAAAATCAACAATGTTTCCTATTGGTCGTCCTTACTACTCTTCTTGCTGACTGTTAGTTTTTTAATAATGCACCTAATCATTTTTTCCGGCCGTTTTTCCGGCCGGTGGTAATATACTTGTTTACCACATTTCGAATAACATCATCACCCAACCTGCAAGCCCAAAAAGCGGGGGATCAAAATGACCACCGAACAACGGTTTAAAACCGTGTACGTAGTGACCTCCGGTAAGGGTGGCGTCGGTAAAACGACGGTGACCGCCAACTTGGGGGCGGGCTTGGCCCTCTTGGGCCACAGGACGGTGCTGGTCGACGCGGACACCGGCCTCCGCAACCTCGACGTGGTGCTGGGCCTGGAAAACCGCGTGGTGTACGACACCGTGGACGTGGTCCGCGGCAGGTGTTCCCTTCGCCAGGCCCTGGTGAGGGACAAGCGTCTGGAGAACCTCTACCTGCTTCCCGCCGCCCAGCGCGAGGACAAAACGGCAATAAGCGTCGACGACATGCGGAGCATCTGTTCCGAGCTGAAGAAGGAGTTCGACTACGTGCTCGTGGACAGCCCCGCCGGGATAGAGCACGGGTTCCGCGCCGCCGCGGCCGCGGCAGAGAGGGCCGTCGTCGTCACGACCCCCGACGTCACGGCGGTGAGGGACGCCGACCGGGTCATACAGCTCCTCACCCTCGGCGGCCACCCCAGGCCGTGGCTGGTGGTGAACCGCGTGCGGCCGCGGCTGGCGAGGTCGGGCGACGCGCTCTCCGTGGAGGACGTTCTGGACATACTGCGCGTCGACCTTTTGGGGGCCGTGCCCGAGGACGAGGCGGTGATAGTCGGGGGGAACCGCGGGAGCGTGGTGGTCCACGAGGCGTCGTCCCCGGCGGGCAGGGCGTTGAGGAACATAGCCCTGCGGCTGGCCGGCGAGCCCCTCCCGCCCCTCCTCCCGGAGGAGAGGGGCGGCCTCGTCCGCAGCGTGCTGAAGGCACTCGGTCTCGGAAGCTGAAAATCGGGGGTGCTGAAAACGTGGGCCGAATATCAGACTTGTTCTGGAGTCTGAAGCGGTTCGTCCGACGAAGGAGGGGTAGCGGCCTCCGCGCCCGGGAGAGGCTCGAAGTGATAGTCCTGTGCGACCGGATAAGCCTCGACCGCCCCGCCCTGAACGCGCTGAAGGCGGAGCTCACCGGGGTGGTCGCGCGGTACGTGGAGGTCGACCGGGAGGCCGCCAGGCTGGAGGTCGCCCGCGACCGCTCCGGCGTCAGGCTGGTGGCGGTCTTCCCCGTGAGGAGGGGCGGCCGTGCGGTGGGCGCGTGACACCCACTCCAGGCTGGGGGAGATACTGCTCCGCTCCGGTGCCGTGACCCGCGAGCAGCTCGACAGGGCGCTGGATCTCCAGAAGAGGACGGGGAAGAAGCTGGGCGAAGTGCTGGTGTCCACAGGGGCGTGTGCCCCGGAGGCCGTGGCCGCCGCTCTGGCGGAGCAGATGGGGCTCCGGCGCGCGCCGGACGGCTTCTGGGAGCAGCCCCCCGCCCCCGGCGTCCCCGAAGAGATGGCCCTCCGGCACAGGGTCTTCCCGCTCCGTGCCGAAGGGGGCCGCCTCCACGTCGCCACGGCCGACCCCTTGGACCTCGCGGCCCTGGACGAGGTGAGGTACGCCACCGGCCTCGAGGTCGTGCCCGAGGTCGCGACCCCGGCCGAGGTCGAGAGGGCGCTGAGGCGGTGGTACGGCCCCAGCAGCGGGGATATGACCGTCGATGCCGGGTGGGACGACACCGACGCGGCCGAAGACAGTGCCCAGGGGCCGGCCGTGAGGGCGGCCGTCGAAATTATCAACGGCGCCCTCGCGGAGGGGGCGAGCGACATCCACGTGGAGCCCAAGAAGGACTGCGCTGTGGTGAGGTACCGCGTGGACGGCGTCCTCCGGGAGGCCATGAGGCTCCCCAAGAGGATGCACCCGGCCGTCGTGTCGCGGCTCAAGGTGATGGCGGGGTTGGACATAGCGGACAGGAGGCTACCGCAGGACGGCCGCATCAGGGTGCGCGAGCCCCGCGAGATGGACCTCAGGGTGTCGACGCTCCCGACCACGATGGGCGAGGCCGTGGTCATGCGGGTGCTCGACAGGTCGCGGACCGTGCCGAAGCTGGAGGCCCTGGGCTACTCGGGCGAGAACCTCGCCAGGATCAGGAGGGCCATCAGTATGCCGTACGGCCTCGTCCTCGTGACCGGCCCCACGGGCTCCGGCAAGACCACCACGCTCTACGCCGCGCTGTCCGAAGTGGTGTCGCCGTTCATAAACGTGATAACGGTGGAGGACCCGCCGGAGTACGAACTGGAGGGCGTGAGGCAGGTCGCCGTCAACGTGAAGGCGGGGCTTACCTTTGCGACCGCTTTGCGAGCCATCCTGCGCCAGGACCCCGACGTGGTGATGGTCGGGGAGATCCGCGACCCCGAGACGGCGAAGATCGCCGTTCAGGCCGCCCTGACCGGCCACCTGGTCCTGTCGACCCTCCACACCAACGACGCGGCCTCCGCCCCGGCCAGGCTGGTCGACATGGGCGTGGAGCCGTACCTGGTGGCGTCGTGCCTGCTCTGCGTCGTGGCCCAGCGGCTGGTGCGCACGGTCTGCCGGGAGTGTGCCGAACCCTACGAGCCGCCCCCCGACTCGCCCGTGTGGGGCTTCCTGAACGGCGGTGCGGCGGGCGAAAACGGCGCGCGGTCCCTGCGGCGCGGCAGGGGTTGCCCGGCCTGCGGCAGGACGGGCTACCGCGGCAGGACGTCCGTGGCGGAGGTGATGGTCGCCACGCGCTCCCTGCGCGAGCTCATCAGGCAGAGCGCGGACGCGGACAGGGTGAAAGACCAGGCTGTTAAGGAGGGCATGGTGCCCCTGCTGGAGGACGCCAGGAGGAAGGCCCTGGCGGGTGTGACCACGCCGGAGGAGGCGATGAGGGTTGCGGCTTCGGCGGACTGAAAACTTAAAAAAGGACAAGAGGTGAGCAACCATGACTATGGCGGACTTGCTAGTAAAGGAAATCGCCAAGCTCGGCAGGAAGGCTATAGAAGCTGAAACCGCCGATGATGCTAAGAAGTTTGTGGAAGCACAGTTGCTATTGTTAGATTTCTTCATGAATAACGTTTCAAAAGAGTTTCTCGGCAAACGTGTGGGCGTTAAATCTAGAACTTAATACTAGATAAATCCATTTCTTCATCCATTCGTTTTTCAACGAATGAAGAAACCACAACATCAAAAATAGTTCTGTAAGCCGTGGCCACCTGTTCTACCGTAACTTTTTCAGTCGTGAAACATTCTGTTTCAATCATTTTCATTACCATATCTTTGGTTACGTTAGCTGCTGTTTTCAAAAGTTCTTTATCGAACATAATGATTTCCACCCCTTTATCCGATACGAACCCGACTCTTACTTTCAAAGTGTAATTGTTAGTTCCTTCTATCGATTCTTTTTGTCAAGAGAGATTCGATGGTTCTTGGTAATTTCCTGCGTGGTTGAACAGATACCCAAAATTTGTTATTGGCAAAAATATCTTATTGTTTCAAGAAAAATCTCAACACCTTTCTCAAACAAGGAACCCGGGGATCTTAACATTGACATAATCAACTAAAAAAGAAGGCTGGAGGCGAACAAATTTGTGGCTTCTGCTGAGAAACAACATAATGTGCGGTGTCCGCCAAGCGTCCCGTGAGAAAGGCTTTTCCTTTGTCGAGGTGCTCGTGGCCGCTGCGGCGCTGGCCGTGGCGGCCGCCGTCCTCTGCGGGGCCCTTATCCGCCCATTGCAGGACCAGATGGACGCCGAGAGGGCCTTCCGCGCGGCCTTCCTGGCGCAGGAGAAGGCCGAAGAGCTGAAGGCAGTGCCGTGGGACCAGCTGGCCGGGGAGCCCGAGGGCGAAGTCCCCGGCTACCCGGGCTTCAGGCGTTCCGTGTCGGTCGACGCCCCGGATCAGTTCACGAAGCGGGTCACCGTCCGCGTGTCTTACCCTCTGCACGGGGCGGGGAGGGGCGTCCAGACCGTGACCTTCGAGAGGACGGTGGATTTCTGAATGTCGATGTACAGGTTTCTGGCACGGGTAACACGCGGTAGCCGCGGCTTCACGCTGGCCGAGGCGGTCCTGGCGGCCGGCCTCGCCGTCCTGGTGCTCCTCGCCGCGCTGGAGGTCTCCTGGCGGGTGTGGGGCCTCGTGGGGTCCAGCAGGGCACGCTTTAACGAAGACACAGAGTTGCGCAACGCCGCCTACTGGGTCACGCGCGACCTGCGCCGGGCGGAGGCCGTCGGCAACGCCACCGCGGGCAGGCTCGACTTGACGCTGGCGGACGGCACGGCGGTCTCCTACGCCCTCGACGGCGGTTCCCTCGTCCGGACGGAGGGTACTTCCAGACGCACCGTGGCGAAGGGGCTGACGGCAGCGGACTTTTCGGCCGATAAGAGGCAGGGTGGCGCGCTGGTCACCACCGAGTTCAGGGGGCAGAAGGGGGGTGTACGGGCTTGCGTGTGGGTATACAGCGGGCAGTGAGGGACGTCCGGGGTTTCGCCGCCCCGCTGGTGCTGGTCATCATGGTGGGGGTCCTGTTGGCCGCGCTGGCGGCCTCCGGACTTTCCGCCCGCTCGTCGAAGGGAGCGGCAGACGACCGGACGCTGGCCCAGGCACGCTGCGCGGCGGACACGGGGGTAGAGCGGGCGAAGGTCTTCCTGATGGCCGACCCGCAGTGGTCGGACGGGAGCGTGGCCGAGGGCCCGGTGGACGAGACGTCGGAAGTGGAAAAGGTAACGATCGAGCACGCCACCCAAGACGGGAAGCAGGTGGCGGTGGTGACCTCCACCGGAAAGTGCCGCGGCATCCGGAAGACGGTCAGGGCGGTGATCGAGACGGGCCTGGTGCCGCTGGTCTCGGCGTACGGCGGGGGGATAAAGCAATTGAAGGACACCGTGGAGATGACCGTGAGCGGCTCGGCGATAATCAAGTCGAGCGTGCTTGTCAACGGTAACTTCCACTTGATGGGCACGGGGTACGTCGGCGACCCCGAGAATCCAAGGACGGTCTACGCCGACGGCTACATCCACGTGAAGAAGGTGTACACGATCTACGGCGATGCCTACGCCACGAGCTGGATCACACCGAGGGCGGCCACCGGGATCCAAGACGACTATTGGACGCCGCCCGTATCGTTCCCAGATATAAAGGACCTCCCGGCCCTGCTCGCCCTCGCGAAGGAGACCGCACTGGCCTTGGAACGGGCCACGGGCGTCCAGCACTACTTCCCGTCCAGCAAGACCTTCACGGCCGCCGAACTGGCTAACATGGAGGGCGTGTACTACGTAGAGGGCGACGCCTACCTGCCCGCCGGGTCGGCGAGCCAGAGGGTGTCGGTGGCCGCCAGCGGCAGCATTCGCGTGAACGGCTCCCTGCAGGCCGAAGGCATGGTGCTGATGGCCCTCGGCGACCTGGTGTTCAAGAACGGTAGCAACACGTCTATCGCCTTGGCGGTGGCGGGCGGCGACGCCGGGTGGAGCGCCACGGGGGGCGGCAACGCCAGCCTGGCACTGAAGTACGGTGCCTTGGTGGCGGGGACGGTCAACGGGGGTGATGTCCGCGGCAACGTGACCCTCGTGCAGAACGACGCCATCAATTTCAGCCTGCTTTCCGGGCCGGTCCATACCGCGAAGATAATATCCCGGTCGGAACTGTAGTACTACGATCATGCCTATAAATCGGTGGCAATTACACTCAAAACCTGCGAGACCTATGGAAGGAGGATGACAGCCTTGAACAGAGCGGCTTTCGTAGTGTCTCCCATACTGGCCTCCGCAGTCACAGGGGGCCTGTCCTGGTTCCTGGGAGGGGCGATCCCCGGGGCGGCCCCCCTGTACGCCGCGTCGGTGGGGGCCGGGGCCCTGGTGGGGGTGCTGGCCGTCCTGGGCCCGTGCAGGTCGGTGTCCAAGGAGCTGGCCTCGTTGCAGGAAAAGGCCGCGCGGGCCGAACGGGCCGAAGAGAGGGGCCGCGTGCGGCCCGCCCCGGCCGTTCAGGACGTCCGCGAGCTGCGCGAGTTCGTCACCGGCCTCACCAAGGTCCTGAAGACGGCGGAAGAGGTGGAGGCGATGCGCAGCGCGGAGCTCGAGAGGGCCGTCCGCGAGGCCGCTTCCGGCCTGGCCGAGGCGGAGCGGCTCATGGAGGCCGCCAGGCAGAGGGTGGCGGACGCCGGCAGGGTCCTCGCGGAAGCGGAAGGGGGTGGCCCCGGTGGCCCCTCGGCGGGCGGTCGGAGTTGACGCTGAGCTCGGCATAGCCGCGGCGGCCCACGCGGCGCGCGGCGGCGTGTCTGTCGAAGTGGCGGCGCGGTCGCCCGGGGCCAGCGCCGTCGACCTCGCGAAGGCCGCCCGCGCCCCCGAAAAGGCGGTGGTGCTGGCCCTCGGCGGCCCCCAGGTGTTCCTGAGGACGATGAGGCTACCTGGCGACCTCGACAGGAAGGCCATAGCGGAGGCCGTGAAGTGGCAGCTGGCGGACGTCGTGCCCGACAGGGTGGTCCGGCACTCCGTCACGGGGAAGATCAACGACCACTGGTGCGTCGTAGTCGGAGGGGTCCCGAAGGACGCGACGCGCGGCCTGAGGGCCGGCGCGCTCGACCTGAGGGTCGCCGCCCTCTGGCGGGGGGCCGTACATTTCTTGGGGGAGCCGGGCGGCCCCGTGGTGGTCGTCGAGCAGACGCCTTCCGGCTACAGGGTCGTGGGGGGCAGGGGCTTCCTGGAGTTCGCCCGGGAGATCGCCGGTGACTCGGACGCGGAGCTCCAGCGCACCCTGCTCTACTGCAGGTCGGAGCTGGGCGAGGACCTGAAGACGCTCTACGTCGGGCAGGAATTGCCCGAAGAGACCGTCGCGGTCGGCTTGGCCCTCCATTATTACGCGGAGCCGCGGTTCAATTTTCTGGTTAAAGAGCGGGCCGCCTTGGCGGGCATATCGGGCATAGCCGCCGGGAAGCGGTTCCTGAAGATCGCCGCCGCCGGCACCGTTTTGGCGCTACTACCGCACGTGGCGGCTTACGGCTACCGCGTGCAGGCGGCCGAGTACGCGAGGCGTGCCGACGCCCTGGCCCCGCAGGTGAAAAAGTACGCCTCACTAAAGGCGGAGCGCGAGAAGTACGAGGACTGGGCGGCGATAGTGGAATCCTTCGCAACGTCCCCAGCTTGGCCGATCATGGAGGACATACGGCACGCCGTTCCGGAGAGGTGCTGGCTCACGTCGGTCAAGACGGAGCGGCCGTCCCAGCCCGTCACGCAGGGGAGGCCGTCCACCGCCGCTACGGCGGACAAGTCCAGCGGCACGGGCCAGGGCGGTGGCACGGAGAAGCCCGGCGGCACGGGCCAAGCCGGCGGCGGGGAAGCCCCCGGTGGCACCGCCCAGGGCACCCAAGCGAAAAAGGCCCCGGCCCAGGCCGCGCAACAGCTCCCCGACAGGCCTTCCGGCATCACGGTCGAAGGTTATTCGATGGACGCGGCCTCCGTCGGCCTCCTGCGCGACAACCTCGAGGCCCTGCCCTGGTGCGGCGGAGTGGCGGCCGTGTCCGCCAAGTGGGACGACCAGATGGGGGCGTACTCCTTTAAGGTGGCCGTGACCGTTAGGCAGCCCGACGAGAATGCGCAGCAAAAAGGGGTGAAGAAGTAATGGCCCTCAACCTACTGCGCGGGGACGGGGCCAGGGACGCCCGCCACCTCCTGAAGCTCGCGGTCGTGGCCTCCGCCCTGGCCCTCCTCCTGGGTTTCGGCGTGGTGAGGGTGCTCGACGCCCGGACGGCCCTGCTGGCGGCGCACGACAGGTACGTCAGGGCACAGGCGGAGGCGGCGTCCGTGCCGAAGGAAGAGCGGGACCTCCAGCGCGCCCTCCAGGTGTGGGAGGAGAAGAAAAAGCTCCTGTGGCGGTCGGCCGAGACCGGGGTTATGCTCAAGGACTTCGAGGACGCGGCCAGGGCCGGGGGCGTCCAGCTCCTGTCGGTCGAGCCGGGGAAGCCGGTGGAGGACTTCTACCGGGGCCACCTGAAGGCGGTGCCCGTGAAGGCCAGCTTCCGCGGCACCTTCCCCGGCGTGCTGGCCGCCGTGGCCGCGGTGGAGAGGCTGGCCAGCCCGGGAGAGGTGAGGCAGTTCCAGGTAAAAACCGTCCAGCAGTCCGAGGTGCCGGGCACCGTGGAGGCGGAGGTGGAGGCGGTCTTCTACTCGCTCAACCCGCCCGAGGTGCGCGGGAAGGTGCCGGGGGAATCGGGGAGGTACGACCCCTTCTTCCCGCTGGTGCTCCCGCCGCAGCCCCTGCCGGAAGGGGTTAGCGGTACCCACGCTGATACAGGAGGGACTGTCCAACCGGGCGGGACGCCGAAGCCCGGCGGCCAGGGGGCGGGGCAGATCCTGTCCCCGCCCGGTGGCGTAGGCGGAATCGGCGGGCAAGGCGTGGCGGCCGGTAATGTAGCCAGCATCGGTGCCGCGACCGCGGGTAACCCCACGCTGGCCGTGCCGCAGGTGGGCGGGAAATGATAGGCACAGAGATATCAACAATATGTGGGCTAAACGAGGTAACGCTCTATAGCCTTCGTTGGCCCAAAAAAAAAAATAACGTAAAATGATGAGGCCCTAATTGCCGGATACTCATTTGGTATCCGGTATTTTGTTTTTGTTACCTGTTATGCCGAGGAGTTTTCATCAGCCCCGGCGATGGAAAGCTTTACTCTTTTGGGGATAAGTAAGTTATTTTTAGGATATCGTTCCGAGGCGTTACGTTTTTAAATCTATACAGGTTGAAATAGAGTATCTGGAGAAATTTTTTCTTGGATTGCGTTGACAATTTCCTCTAATTCTACCCTTGCCTCAGCTTGCAGGCCTAGACATTTTGCAACTCCTGCCGCATCCGTGCTCACCCTAGAGATTAGTCTGAGTTTGAAAGACAACTGAGCCTCCCCACAGCTAAAGCTGGGGGGTTCTGAGGGGAACCACCGTAGCCTCTCCCGGGCTCTCGCCACCGCCAGGAGGCGGCGCTACAGCATCCCGGGCCTCGGCCTTGGCTGCCCCCTCTTCCGCAGCGACCCCCTCTGTCCCCTCGCGGGGCTGTCCGGCGGAGCCGGACACTCGGGGGTTGGGGATACGGCCCGACGCCGCTTGCAGGAGCGGCTCCGCACCCGGCCACTGCCTCGCGGCAAGGCCCGCGTCGAGCTCGAAATCGTTCTGTCCACTCTGTTCCACAAAACATGCCAGGTAGGCACTGTAAAGGTCCCGCTGGCACTTCACCCCACAGGAGCATATGTGCCAGCGCTCGGACAGAGACTTCTTCCTGTGTTCTCCACAAAAACAGTAGCTGGAAAGGCCAACGTAAGTTTCTGTACCTTTGACTTTAAGCCGGGTGGGGAACTCCATGATCTTCCCGCCAGCACTCTCAGCCTTGCGGGTGAGTTCCTGGAAGTACTTCCCCGGCGCCCGAGTGTTGACAGACTTGCCGAACATCCTCTGCAGGGCGCGGTAGGAAAGCTTTTCAAATTTGAAGACGTTTCCCATGCGCAGGGTCTCGTTGACCATCCTGCCGATGAGGCTCCTGCGGTGGGCGCTCAATTTGCGCCATATTTCCGCCAAGCGGGCCTGGGTCTTGAGGTATGTTCTGCTCTTCTTCCACTGCTTCGGCCCTTTCCTTACCGTCCCGTCGGGGTTGTAGTTCTCGGGGTTGTTGGCCCTGCGGGAACGGTCGAGCTTGCGCTGGAGCCTGCGTATTTCCGCTTCCTTCTTTGCAAGCTCCTCGCAAAAGCGGTCCAGGCGCGCCTCTTTACTGTTGACACGGGCGATGGTAGAGGGGCCTGCGTCGATGCCGACAGTCCCTTCTCCCAGGGCGTTTTCAGGTTTCTGGTAGGGCGCGCCCTCGCAGATGAGCTGGGCGTAAAACCTGTTGTGCCCGTTTACCTTGCGCCTCACCAGGCGGACGTACTTGACCCGGCAGGAGAGGGCATGACGGATTACCGGATCTTCTGGGTTGATAATGGCTGGTAGAACCAGGCCCCTCCAGACCACACAGCTATTCCGCCACCGGATGCCCGCTTCGTTGCTTTTGCCCTCCACGGTGTCCATCTGGTTTTTGCCCTTAAAGCGCACCTTGCGGGCCTGCCCGAAAAGCACCCTTTGGGCGGCACGGAAGGCCCTGGTGCCTAGCTTCTGGGCCACGTGGACGTCCAGGTGGTCTCTTATCCAGCAGGAACGCCGTATTTCTACAGCATAGTGTTGCAACGCGGCATCTGTAAAGCCGTGTTTAGAGCAAGCTTCCCGGATGAGAGCGTTTCTTAGGTCTTTGTCTTCTACTTTCCAAGCTTTCTGCCACAGCCTGGACTGCTGGATGAGCTTTACCCGTTTCACGGCCTCCCCCAAGCACGCGTTGTAGAGCTGGCGGGCCGCCTCCAGGCGGGCAAGCAATGCTTTCTCCTGAGGGGGCGAGACCCGGAGGGGAACCTCACACACGAAGCTGGGCGTCTCAGACGTATTTCTGCTGCTCGATGTATTCGCGTAAGGTTGCAAGGGGGGCACCCCCAACAGTAGCCACAAAGTAGCTATTTGTCCAAAGAGTGGGCAACCTCGATTTGAGCCACGGGAACTCCTGCCGGAGGATGCGGGAGGAGCGCCCTTTCATGAGCTTCACCAGCCGATGAATACCGAACTGGGGGTCCACTTCCACCAGCAGGTGAACGTGATCCGGCATTACCTCCAATTCAATAATTTCGGCCCTTCTCTCCCGTGCCACTTCAAAGAGGATCTCTTTGAGCCGTACGTCCACTCCATCTTTCAGGACGGGACGCCGGTATTTCGGGCACCAGACTACATGGTATTTGCAAGAATACACGATATTGTTGTTGGATTTAAATTGGCGCTTCATGAGACGATTATACCACAAGCGGCAATATAATTGTAGCCCATAAAAATTTGGCCGCCTTATCCCCAGCCCTAAAGGGCGGGGCCTGCGGCGGCCGTTTTTCGGTCATGAAAACAGACATGCGATTTATGGACAGGCTATTGTTCCTGGCCAGACTAACCAAGCCGCAGGTAGGAGTAGATTTTCTCGTATATACGCCAGAGGAATTCAGGCAGATGATGGAAGACGAGAATCTGTTCTTGAAGGAAGAGGTGGTAAAAAAGGGGGTTGTGCTTTATGACAGCGGGGGAGCAAGAATACATGGCCTGGCTTAGGTATGCTGATGATGATCTGAAGGCCGCTGAAGAACTCATCAAAGCAGGGTTATATAATTTAGCCTGTTTTCACTCTCACCAGGCTGCCGAAAAGTACCTGAAAGCATTCCTCGTAAAACATAGAATAAATCCACCCAGGATACATAAGCTTCCCGTCCTCGTAAGTCTGTGCCAGCAGGCAGGCGCTGAAATTGAAGAACTAAAAGAGGATGCTCTGATACTGGACATGTATTACATTCCGACTTGGTACCCGACCGCCCCTGTGGGAAGCCTGCCTGAAGGCCACCTAATGAAGAAGACGCAAAGAAAGCCTTGGATATTGCTAAACGGGTGAGAGACTTTATTAAAGTAAGGGGAACAAGCGACTGAGCAGTTATAAGTTATGGCCGGTGGTACCTTCGCCACCGGCCTTTTATTTTAAAAGCACATCAAAGGGGGTTCAACCTTGATAACCATCAACAAGAGCGGGAATGAGCAGCTGAGGATCCAGTCCGGCACCTACAAAGGTATCGAGTATATCGATATCCGGGTGTACTATTACAATGCTGCCCAGCAGGAGTGGAAACCTTCGCGTAAAGGTGTGGCCTTCAAGCGAGAGCTCCTGCCGGAAGTTGTAAAAGCCCTGGAAGAAGTAGCCGGGGAACACAAACAGCAAGCTTCCTAAAGTTTTTCCTCTGGGCCTAGCCGGTGGTAATAGCGCCACCGGCTATTTTTTTGACAGTCCAAATGGCCTGGAGGCGATCTTCATGCTAGTATCCGATACCCCAATTATCTTACAAGATGGCAGGAGGAAAAACTGGTTCTGGGAGAGCAATTCTATCTTCGACTGTAACCTTTCCTGTTATGCCCTCGTGGTAAGGTTATATCTTGCAAGATGTGCAGGGGAAAACCGGGTAGCTTTCCCCTCTATTTCCAATATTGCTGCACATTGTGGCATTAGTCGCGCCACTGTGAAAAGGGCACTGGCTGAACTAGAAGAAAAAGGCCTACTACTAAAAGAGACTCGTCAAAATGAAAGTGGAGAATATACCAGCAACGTTTATATATTACTCGACCCTAAGGTTCCTGCTTCAGAAGGAAGTGAGATACCTACCCAGGGTAGTAGGTTCTCACAGAACCTACCCTGTCACCATATGACAGGGGTAGGTTCTACAGGAACCTACTACCCCCCCGGGGTAGTAGGTTCTGACAGAACCGACCTAGGTTCTGACAGAGCCACTGAAGAAGACTCACTTAAGAATAATAATGTTGTTGTTGTAAATAAAGCACCCATCGCTGAGACTGCGAAAATGTCCTTGGCCGGAACTAGTTGTAAGGTAGAGGCCATTCCTGAAACTGTCAATTCAGGAGATACCAATCCGGAATCACATGATTTGCAAGAGAACTTAATGCTGGGCTCACAGACTAATGCGATTTCTAGTCTAAGTGTTAGTGTACAAGATAAAACTTTAGTTAACCACCAGCCTAACTGGACCAACGGGGGAGTTTATTTGGGAGAAGAAGCATCCCGGATTAGCTTTAATAATAACACTCATGAAATAATCCAAGACCATATCTCCACTGGCCCAGCCCGCGAAATCCAGGAAGCGTTTATAAAAGCAACGGGCCAGCCTCTAACGGGTAGAGCCTTGGAGGAGTTAATGAACTACCCCTTGGAGTATGTGCTGACAAAGATCGCAATGGTAGAGGTGGGTAAAGAGAAAATTAACGCACCGGGATGGTTACTCGAGGCCTGCCGGGAGGATTATCAATACTTGCCGGTGAAGGCGAGAAAGAGGCGAGCGAGTCAAAAAAGCCCTCCGGCCACGAAGCTCCCGGAAACCAGCAAGGACGACAAGTATAGAGACCTATACCGGCTGGTCTAGTCGGCAAGCCTTGTGCCGCCGCCACGCTTGGGCCTTTACAGGCCAGCGTCGCGGCGGCCTTTCAATGCAGCGGTAAGCAGCAGGAAGGCTTTCGCCCTCCTGCTGCTCTTATTTCTTGCGGGGAGGCTCTTCCTTATGGGTATGAGAGTCGAAACAGACTGGTCGGGCCAGATGTATTTTTGTAACTCTAATTCGCGCCCACCTTCAGCTCGAGCGTTGTACATCCGACCAATACCATGGCGCACTGCCAAACATTTTATAGAGTTACACCATTATTTAGGCTATGCGCCACCGGGGAGCAAGGTATGCTTCGGTGTATTCTATCAAGAACATCTCTTGGGGGTGCTCATCTTCGGCCGTCCAATTGCCAGGTTGGAAGACCAGGTAGGAACCCTAGAATTAACCAGGATGGCACTATTAGATACTTGCCCCAAAAACAGTGAGAGCCGTTCCCTGGGCCTGGCGGCAAGGTGGATAAAACAAAACATGCCATGGGTTAACGACTAATTGCCTATGCTGACCCTGGGCAGGGCCATAAAGGAACTATATACCGTGCTGTCGGCTGGAATTTCGTAGGAAAAACTTCAAAGGGAAAGTGGACTAGAAGGGGACGGCCACGCCGGGATGCAGCTATAGGAGCAAAGTTAAAATTCGAAAAGTTACTGTGAGATGAAGGCAGGTAATCTCATTCATTTTGGATCTCTGGCCTTCCGGCTGCCTTTCTATTTTACTGCCGCCCTGGGCCGGGGCCGGCAAGGGCAAGGGCCTGCGGCATATGCTCCCGGGCTAGCGCCCGGTCCGCTATTCCTCGGCCTCGCCTCCGGCGACCCTTGCCGCCCGGCCGGGCGGCTGTATTATGCCCTCAAGGCCGGAAGGCCATAGGCCGAAGGCCGAAATAAAGAAGGAGGCGGTGGGGATTCTTAAGGGGAACATCGAAAAGGGTTACAGGATGCGTTTAGGGGTGGATATAGACAATACGGTGGCCAACCTGAATGAGGATCTGGTGAGGAGATATAATGTGTCCCTGGAGGTCTATCCTTCTCCTGATTTACCAGTTGGCTTTTTCAGCACTCAGGAGGGATTAGAGGTCCTAGCCCAGGCCAAGCCTCTTCCGAGGGCGGCAGAAGTGTTAAGATCTCTTTCGAGGGCGGGGCATGAGATCCTTTACATAACAAGCAGGCCGGTATTAGCTATCAACTTCACCCGGGAGTGGCTCGAAGCTTGGGGCTTTCCTCGCGGCGGTATTGTTTTCGTGCCCAGGGGTTTTAAGAAGGTGTTTGCAGCTTGCTATGGGATTGATATATTTTTCGAAGATGATCCCGGAGAGGCTTTAGGGCTTCAGGAAGTAGGTACACGAGTATATATGCTGGAGTGGCCTTATAATTCAAATGTAGAAGGTGTCCGTATTCAGAGATTTAGCTCTTGGGAAGAGATTGAGGGTTGTATAGATTGTTTTTCCCAATACCGTATGGTACTATAAACATAGAAGAGGTGGAAAATGCTGTATGTCCCTTTCTACCCCCGAAGCCTGGTTGGAAATCGCATACGAAGACCTGGACACCGCTAAATATATGCTTGAGGGCAAACAGTATTTATAGACTGTGTTCCTGTGCCAGCAGGCTTTGGAAAAGGCTTTCAAGGCGGTATATCTCAAGAAATTTGGGAGGGTTCCACCGCGCAAGCACGATCTTGTAGTATTAGCCAAGCTTACTGGTCTTCTTGAGGAACTTGACGAAACGGAGCGTGACTTTCTCCGGAGGCTGACGGTATATTACATTGAGGGCCGTTACCCTGAAGATAGGG
>Ga0080004_1128336_pt1 | contig 18239 bp, 26 predicted proteins | sample WasSprMetagenome_FD_69207 | JGI IMG/M metagenome (GOLD analysis project Ga0080004, IMG submission 69207) | Sulfidic aquatic microbial communities from Washburn Spring, Yellowstone National Park, USA - WS (SPADES assembly) (version 2) | ecosystem: Environmental > Aquatic > Thermal springs > Hot...
CTTACCCGGTGGCTGACCGAGAGGCGTTATCTGGAATTTAGTAGGTGTAGTTGCCAAGCCGTGTGATACTGTTACTCTTGTCTGACCAGCCGGTATCGTAGCAATACCGGAGTTCTCCATCAATATATTGGTGTTTACACCTCTGTTACGCCTATATATTATGCCTGAAACAATATCTGTTGTTACTGTGTTGAGCCAGTTGCCCTCTACAATAAAGTTGTTTATATTAACGCCCGAGCCAACCATAATAAACTTTACACTGGGTGCGTTATACCACGGCTGAGTACTGTACGCCATGTTATTCCTGACAATGATGTCGCTAACACTTGTATTGTCGTGTATCTTTACGAATCCGCTGTTATATGCCACATATGAGATGTTGCCCTCGATAAGCACCCTCGAAGCCTTGACATTCAGCTCTATGGCACCACGCAGATATTCAATACTTCTGAAGTAGTTGCCAACTATCACCACATCATAGGGTGCTGGCTGATTAGGGTCTTCCTGTTGTACAATGATAGGGGTGTACTTAACACATCGGAATATGTTGCCAACTATTGTTACATGCCACGAATTAGCCACTTCAATACCAGCTATCGCACAGCCATCAACAATGTTATTCGCTATTACAACATCGTAGCATTGATTCTCAAGCGACACCGAAAGCCCTGCCCCATTTACATCTGCATAGAAGTAGTTATTGGCTACAATGAAATTGTAGTTAGCGTTGGGGTCTATGGCGTCGTCGTAGTTGTTGTAGAACACATTATTCACTATAATGCCCTCGTTAGGTGCACCCATGATTGCATTATGTCCCCAGCCCTCGAAGTAGTTGCCATCAATAATACCATACTTCCCGCCTAGACCCAGACCCCAGTTGCCATGGAACTCCACGCCTGTGCCAATGAACTTAGAGTTTCTCACTACGTAGTGGATTGTATCTACAAACGAGACGCCTCTAGCAGGTTGACCGCTCACAACTCCATAGTCATCTCTCTGTTTGAGGTAGATCCTCTCTAAAGCAACATACTTAGATTTGTATGATAAGATAGTTGAGTATCCTGCATCATCAACACCTTGTGAACTGCTCTCAATATACAGATCTCTTATCACGACATTACTCCTGTTACTCACATCAAAGATTTTCCCATAGCCCAGCTCAGATTTGATGTTCTCAGGTGGCTTAATGAGTTTGGTGGCTGTGTACTCACCCTCAATAACAACGTTGTCAGGCACAGTAATATAGTTAGTGATTGTATATGTACCCCCCTTAATGAACAGTCTCCCGCCACCTAGATTGGCAAGCATATTCAATGCGTACTGAATAACCTTAGACGCATCAGCATCAGAATACTCTATCATCCCAGTCAAGCCGTTCTTAGCGTAGTACTTTGAACCATCTGCAAACACTATATATGATACTGGTGCAACTACGAAGTCTGTAAACAGTTTTAATGGGTCTCTAAGCGGTTGAAGCATTTTCACCACTCAACAATGAAGATGTTCGATGGGTCTGAAGAAAATGTGTGGGCATTTGTATCCCTAATAGCAAGGGAATCAACAATCTTTGCCTGGTCAGTTGCACACCTAACTAGCCAAATATCTAGAGCTCCGCTACTAGGTGCTGTTGTGCACCAAACCCTTGCGGTTAGGTATGGCATCCAGCCGCTTGTGTCTGGAGAAAGTGTCCTGGCATCCTTAGAGCTCGCAGAAACAGTAACTGTTGAACCGATATCCACACTATCGCTACAAGCAGAATCTCTGCAGCCAACAATCTGAACATTAACTGCTTGGTTAAGACCATTAGCAATGAATACTGTTACAGGGCCTTTGAGAACCTCCCTAACAGCCTTCCTGAGCTCTGTTATGGGCAATATCTCAACCACTTGCATCACCCAGGTTTAGATGCTCCGAACAGCCCTGCAATAATCTTTAGAGCTGTTTCCCTGTCTATGATGTCAGGCAGAACAACGTCTATAAGCCTGAGAAGCTTTGAGAAGCCCCTGACCATTGATAGGAACATCTGGTAGTTGTGAACAGTGTACTCAAATATCCATAGAGACACATCGATTATTATGGTCCTGCTAGTCCTGTTAATGAACCTAATCTCGAAGTAGTCCTGCTTAGTTGTCGGCGTTATATGTGGATAGACAACATTGAGTATAGACTCTACGAGGGGGTCCCAGTGGAGCTTCATACCCTTTCCACGGTGCCAGAAGCCAACATCATTTGAGTACACAACCTCGCCAGTGTTGTAGTCCCTGGGGGTGCCAAACGTTACTGCGAATATCACCTGGACCTTGTCGTCCTCCTCAGGAGTCCAGTAGATAACCGTGTCGAGCCCAGGGGGAAGAATATAGTAGCCTGATATATGATAGAATTCGCATACGCCTAGATACCAGCAGGCGATGTTGAACAGCGGTGGCTCTACTGCTCCGGTTGAGGGCATTGCTCTCAGTCCTTAACTATCATAACGACCTTGTCCTTAGGGCCGATTGATATCTTTGCATCGCTCCTCCTAGTAACTACAACAAGCTTGCCCTGCTTAATAGCCTCCTCAACAAGCCTCTTCTCATCGTCTGTGAGGCTAATCTGGCTACTCATCCTCGTCAGTCACCTCGATATCCACATCGATGCATATGTTGCTGTTGGCAGTTGCATTGCTGTAGGAGAGCTTGATAGCCTCGATACCAGTTCTAAACGGTATCACAACAGGCCTCCTCTTCTCAATCTCCAGAGACCCTGCAGACGCAAGGTACTCGCTGTCAACAGCAGACCAGCTCGGTTGCGATACCGTTACATCTGTTGTATAGTTTATCACCAGCATGAAGCCCGCCGTACCGACAAGCCTCTTCGCCCACACCTTTGCCTTGAACCCCTTGGGGAGCCTTATGTAGCTGAAGCTGCCGATTACATGTGGGCTTGTGAGCGATGTGAAGTCGCCTGTGCTGCCCGTAGGCGTTGCACATCCATTTACTGTGAATAGCCATCTAACCATGCCCCATCACCTCTACACCTTGAGACCTTTAATAATGTTTGTATATTCCCTGATAGCCCTGTCCTTCTCATCCTCTCTATAGAGCTTGAAGCCCCACGGCTCCGACAAGCCGTATACATCCCTAAAGGCGCTCTGTATGCCCGGGTCCATAACCGTTATCGGCAGTGTGAGCCAGTAGCTCGGAGCCCTCCTGGTGAGTATGCTGAATATAAGCTCAGGGTTCTTCGGAATCTCAACAATGTACTCGCCGTATACAAACCTTATATAGACGGGAAGACTCAGGTTCGTGTCGTTGCCAAACCTGTAGCCATAGATTATACCGGGGATGTGCACAGTCTCTATGAAGCCTCTTGAGAAGCCTGTTGCAGAGCCAACGCCTACAACTACTCTGCCTGCCTGGAACTTGGTCTGGGTAACACCGGTTGGTATCCTGACATCGACTCTGATTATAGGTGGGTGCACAAATACCTTGACATGGAAAAGCCTGTCCCTGTTATCAACGCTGAGATGCCATATATCGCTCTTGTCAAACACGTTGTCGAAGCCAGCCACAGGAGGGAACTGAATATCGCCTGTATATGAGTATGGCGCCAGAGTGCCGGCTGCAGGGGCAGATGTAGTTGTGCCTGCATAGGTGCTTAGAGAGGCTCCTGCTGATATTGGCAGCAAGCCGTAGTCAAACACCTCAAAGCCTTTGTTAACCCTTGACACAACTCTGAACACAAGAGCACTTCCAGTAGCCGGCATGTAGAGCGCTAGGTACTGATTCTCATTAACAAGGCCGAGCTTATCAACTACGGACATATAGCTCTCTCACCGAGAAATAACTTGTGGTAAAAAGGGTTAAAAATTTATGAAAAAATAATTTGTTTTTTGGTTTAAACGCCGAGAACAGCTACAGCCACATTAACTGTGTATGTTACTGCAGATGTGCCAGGGTTGTAGAGAGTCACATCCACACCTGCTGATGTTGCGCTGAAGCTAACTATGTACGCTGTTCCTCCTGACACTGTAATGGCTCTGACTCCAAGCACGTGGAGTATTTTGCTGAGGGGCCCTAGGGGAAGCGATATTCTTATCGTCCCTGTTGCCCCAGCTCCAACGCTTCCAGAGGCGCTTGCAGTTATAATGGCTATCTTATAGCCTTCGGCTGTCAGAGCCACTACGCTCACTGCTGTTCACCTGGCTATGTCAGGTACACTGTGTCAGCCATGAAGTTGTGCTCGTAGAACACGAGCCCAAGCATCTTAATGGTGGCTGTCCCTGACCTTGTCGGCATGAAGTACCACTTCACACCAGTTGAGTAGTCTACGTACAGCGCACCCATTGGGGTCTGGTGCAGGTATATAGCCTTGTTGCTCTCAACAGGTACCTCGACAAGGGGCTCAGATGTGTATATGCCGTAGTCAGTCTTTGCCTGGCTAATCAGCCTGAACTGCTGGGCGCTTGGAGTTGTGCCGAACTCAACAAGACCGTTGTAGAATATGAGGATGGCGCTGTAGGCATTTGTCGCAGAGCTTGTCACATACCACACAGTGTCGCTTCCAAGGAGATAAGCCTTTGTGCCAGCAGTTACTGTAATGTCCCAGGAGTTGCTTGCGTAGCTTGTTGCAGGCCCTGCAGTGGCACCTGTTGCCACAGAGCCGTACTTTATAGCCTGTGGAATCAGCCACGCTACTCCGAGCTTGCCTGGGACGCTTGGGAATGTGTAGGGCTTCTGCGTTGGGAACTGGGCCTTTGCAACAGCTGCGAATGTGAGCACAAGCTTCTCTAGGTTGGCGCCGGGCACAGGGTTGACAATTGCGTCGTAAATCGCTGGCGAAACTCTCCTTAGGTGGTTGAGTCCCTCCCTAAGCACCTTCAGTATCGTATCCCTTTCAGAATCGTCTAGGGCTGCTAGTGGGAATCTGTCTCTGCCAAGAGCCGCAACAGGTATATTAGTCTCGCTCATTATCTCTCTAGGTGTTTTGGACATGGCTATTGACATGCACTCACCTCGGTTGTTTATATCTGCAGAAGAGTTTATAAACCTTTGTATATCCAGATATCTAGATATCGGGACAAGCAATGGATAAAGAGAAAGAGGTCGAGATACTGATAAAATGCGACCAGAGGCTTGCAGACAGGTTCAAGAAGTTCAAGATAGAGCACCACTGCAAAACATACAGAGATGCGCTGAGAGTGCTTCTAGACTCAGCCGAGAAGAGGTGCACAGTCACAGATAGATGCACATGCCTAGAAGAGGAGTCAATACTTGGAGTATATTAAAAAACAAATATTTTTTTTAGGCCGTGCTAAGCTAAAAAGGCTATGTAACTGTCAGGATTGGTTCCTTAGCCGCTGCTGGTTGCTGAGTAGCTGGCGCAGGTGCTGGTGTTGGTATAAATGGCTGTGCTACAGCAGGTGGAGGAGGTGTTACAGTTGCTGAAGGTGCCAAGCCAAGTGCTGCAAAAAGCTCTGCAGGGGTTCTAAGCACCTGTGCTAGTGCAGCACTCCAGTTGCCAGACATAGCCATGTTTAGGAAGTTGTCAAAGCTGGACTTAATCTCCTGTATGTCCTCAGGTCTTAGCTCAGCTATTCTCCAAAGCTCATGCTCTCCAAAAGCTATGAGCTCCCTTCTAAGCCTTGGAGGAACATCTTTTCCGAACACTCCATATCCAGCTGCAAGCACTCCTGCTAAGAAGTGTATGAACTTGTTTAGCCATCCCTTTGACAGCAGATTCGTTGGTATACCTGCTAGGTTTGCATCAATCTCTCCACCTACATACGCATTGTGCTCATCTCTTGGCAGACCAGCTTTGTCTGCGAAAAAGTTCAGTATCGGGTCTAGCCACGAAGTTATGCTGACCATTTTTATCGCCTATAAGAGATTGGTGTATCTGGGTTAAAAAGGTTTCATTATAATAAGAATGATAACAACTACCAGAGCAATTATGCCGAGCACAAGCACTATCAGGCCTACAAGCCAGTGGTGTACTCTGTCAAGCATCCCAAAATCCATTATATCATCAACAATCATAGATGCGCCAGCACTTATAGCATCAATAGCATTTGCAACTGCGCCGACAGGGTCATTTATAAACGACTCTACAGTAGACCTAACACTGTTTGCAAAGCATGCGAAGTCTCCTCTTGACAGGCAGTCAACAGCTGTAGTTATACTCATTGCATTTCGCTCAGCATCTTATCTCTGAGCCAGTCTATCATCTTGCGTGTTAGTCTCGGGTACTTAACAAGGTAGTTAACAACCTTATCAATATTTCTCTTCTTAGCCTGCTCAAGAACCTTGTCATATGTAAACTTCTGGATGAGCTCCCTGTTTGCAAACCTCTTAGCAATTCTAATTCCAATACTGAGCATAGTCTCAGCAACTCTTCCAGCAAGGCCAGCGCTCTTAGCATACTCAATTGACTTGTCGAAGTCGACCTTGTCACTCATATCCTCAAGAACAGCAAGTATGTCATCTGTTGACGGGTCTTCTAACCCCTTCTCACTAAGCCTCATGCCAACCTCATCCCACATCTCAGCAGATGTATATGCAACTATGTCAAGTATGTTATCAATGAAGCTGTTGATAAGCCACAGCGCAACCTCTTCGAGAGCCTGCTTAGAGTTGTCAGCCACTCTTTTTGCTGCCTCCCTGTGGTCCTCCCTGAGCACCTGAGGCACCCTGCGGAGCTGGTGCTACAGTCTCCTGCTTTGGCTGTTGAGGTGCTTGTTGCTGGTAGGCTGTGTACTGCGCCATTCTGGCTCTGATGCTCTGCCTAAGGGACTCTCTAGTGACATCTGTTATGGAATCCATTATCGGCTTAATGACGTTGTCTATGCCTGCCTTTATAAGCTCCTTTATGCTCTCAATCCTTGCTTTCTCAATCTGAAGCTCTGATGCAACCTCATCCCTAACCCTCTTCCTGTACTCCTCAAGGTACTTCTGAACATCGTCAGGAGTTAGCTTCCTAACCTCATAGCCATACTTCTTAAGCTCATCAGCAAGCTTCTCGGGGTTTAACTGTACCTGCTGAGCGCCGGCGCCAGTGGCTATCAGGCCATATTTCTCAAGAGTTGACTTAATTGTCTCAATCTCCTTAAACGTAGTCTCAATCCTGTTAGCAAGAGGAGGCGACTTCTTTAGCTCCTCAATCTCCTTTCTAAGCACCTCTATCTGCTCAAGAACCTTCTTTAGCTCCTCAGACTCGGGCTTATGCTGTGTTGGCGGATACTCCTTAACCTTCTTAACCTCATCAGCAAGTGCATCAACCTTCTTTACAAGCTCCTCAAACACCTTGTTCTGCTGAGCCTTTACAACATCCTGAACAGTTTTCGCAAGCTCGTCAAGCCTAGCCTCTAGCCTCTTAATGGCATCGCTGTCGCCACCGCTCATACCCTCCCTGAGGTCTCGTATGATTGACAGCTTTAAGAGTCTGTCAAAGTCCTCGTCCTTCATACTGTCTATCATTTCCCTGAACAGAAGGTTGTAGTATGTCTCCCTAATGCCCTCAGGCATCTCGTCTATAATTGGCTTCATCTCCTTAAGCCTGCTGACCTTCTCCCTAAGCCTGTCAAGCCTATCCCTGCTACTGAACACTGCTTGCAGCGTCTTCTTAACCTCCTCAGGAGGCATGTTGTATACTTTTGATAGCTTCTGGGCAACTATGTCAAGCTCCTGCTCCGATATAACCTCTCCAAGGCTCATGCAGAACCACCTGTGCTTGCCACGTGTTCACCTCCATGCTCAAGAACCATAGCTGTTGCAACGCTTGCAAACGCCCTCAGCCTGTCCTTAGGCATTATAGCAGTCGCTATCTTTAGCAGAGTGACAATCATGTTATACTTCCTCCTAATCTTGGAAACCTCTTCAGCTAACTGCATAAAGTTGTTGTACAGGTTCTCGTACTCAGACTCGAGGTAAGCTATTATAGCATCCCTCTCAGTAACATCCTCCCTACACTTAGCAACATCTACAGACGATTTGGCTGTTGCAAGCAGGGTTACAACTTTCCCAAGTATGAATTTCCTTAGGGCATCAGGGTCCTTTTCAAACTTGTACACAAACTCGTCAAGCTTGTTAAAATCGACATCAGCAACCATCAAGCCTATTAACATGAAGTCCTTTCCAAGCTCTATAATGAGGTTCTGCCCCCACGCAAGACTCTCAACAAGATGTTCAACAAGAGGTCTCCTACCCTTTATAACCGATAGCCACAGACCAGCGTCAGATACTGATGGTAGTGATGTCTGACCCCTACCACCCCCACCCTTGAACGCACTCCTAACCTCAGCTGCAATCTCCTGCAACCTCATGTGAAGCTCCTCGTTATACGGGACGCACTTAACTACAGTGTTTTCATAGTAAATACATGTCTCGTTCCTAATCTTCTTAACACGTGGTGGTGCAGAAGCACTCCTTATCAACTGCTCTAGCTCCTCAATACTTACTGACCCACCACCTTTTTCACTAGGGGCTGAAGACATGGGCGACCACCAGGATATTACATAGCAAAACTATTAATAAGTTTTTATTAGCTGTTAGCCAAGCTACTAGCCATGTACTGGACGTGCACCAACAATGTTGATAATGTTGTTAGCAATGTGTTAGCCAAGATACTAGCCACGCACATGAATTATATGCACACGGCACTGTATTGAACATGCCATGTTCATAAGTAGTTGTGTAACAGGGTCACTAAGCTGATTAGAGTGTACTAGTAGGTGGTTGAGGGGTGGCGAGCCTCCTGGTCTTGAAACTTACTGCACTAGATACTCAGGTTAGTCACTCCACCACTACAAGATAGTGGATGTCACAGACCTCTAATTCCCTTGACAAGGGATGTTGCCAGTAGCCTTGCCACCTTCTCCTGAGCCTCTGGTGTTGTAGCCATTCTGGTTGCAAGTGCCCTTGCCCACTCAGACTTTGCCACTGCCTCCACAAGCTTCTCCTCCTCTGGTGTTAGTTGTGGGTCTATGCGAAGCTCATTTAAAGTAGCTGCAAGCATGGGCAATACTACGGGTGCTAATGAGGCTATGAGCATGACAACCAGCATCTGTTCACACCAGTGGAAAGATTTATAACCTAGAGCAGTAAAAAACATTGATGATAAAACCTTTTGGGTTTCAACCATGGCTGAGGAAAGCGAAGATGCACCTGATGTATGCCCAGAGATAACAGTTCTATACACTGGGCTTGCAATAAGGGAGTTCCTGATGAAAGCTGGAAAAGGGTCGCCAACAGACTTCTACAAGTGCTTCAAGAGGCTAAAGCCGACAACATCATACCAAAATGTTGTGAGATACTTCTACCTGCTCAAGAGGGCTGGAGTTATAGAGCCCGTTGAAACTGTACCAGGGTCTAAGGGAGGCTCTGTGAAAAAAGTTTTATACAGAGTTGTGCCCGGCAGGGAGGAGGATGATGCATGGCTACACCCACAGCAAGTGTTCTACCCATACACAAGGCTTGGGGCAAAGAGATACAGAATGGTGAAGAGGGCGTGAATGTAGGGCTACTCAGGGAAGAGGCTAGGAAGTTCTACGAATACCTGGTACTCAGGGGAAGGTCTCAGGCAACAGCATACAACGCAGCGCTAAGGGTTCACCACTTTCTTGAGTGGGTTAATAAGCCTGTTAACAAGATTACGAGAAACGATATAATGAACTACATGCTGTACCTAAAGACTGGGAAGGGGTACAGAGACTCAACGCTTAAGAACATAAGCTACAGCCTATCACAGTTCATGAGGTTCACAGGTAGAGAGAAAATAGCTGACTGGGTGCCGAGGCCAGTGCCAAAGGCAAGGGAGATTGAGTGGCTACCAGAGGACGTGGTAATGAGGGTAGTTGGAAGAGACCCGATACTGAGAGTAGCGTACGAGCTAGCACTCAGAGTATCAGAGCTCCTAATGCTTAGGAGAAGCGAGTACAACAGGGAAACAGGGGAAATAGTTGTCTACAGAGAGAAGCACAAGGGAAAGCCAAACAGGTACCTGCTAAAGCTGTCAGATGAAACTAGAAGGCTACTCAACGAGTACCTAGATGCCAACAGCTGTAGCAATGACAGAATATTCTGCATAAGCAGGAGAGCCATTCAGGCGAGGTTCAAGAGGGCTTTGAAGAGGGCTGGGCTAGACCCAAGCAAGTACACCTTCCATGTGCTAAGACATGCGAGATGTACAAACCTTGTCATAAAGACGCTGAGGGAGAAGGGATACGTAGACCTTGTAACGCTTGCAAAGTTCATGGGCCACCTATTGCCTGCGACAACAATGCAGTACATACACATAGCGACAAAGGTTCTAGGAATAGAGACGCCAATAGAAATGCCTGCGCCAAAGCTAGACTGATGTGCTTGTTTCTAGTGCATGAATAGATATAAACTTATCTCTACATGTGTATATGTGGCGGTTATATGGATTTAATCAAGCTTCTTAGCCTGGTAGGCGCCTGTGCACCAGCTGTAGCTGTGGTTGCTACTGTAGCTGTTAAAGAGGCTCTGAATCTAGACCCTGATAGTATACTGCTTTACGAGATTCCTGGATTTGAAGCATTGCGAAAGTATAATGCGTGCCTAGACCTGTCAAATGAGCTTGAGCTCTACGTTATGAGGGCTCTGATAACAGCAATTGACTGCCTAGACGCGATAAAGGCCGGCAAGACTGAAGTTGCTGACGAGTGCTACAATAAGCTAACATCCATTGCAAACAGCCTAAGGTCTAAGTGGCCTGAAACTGTGAAGTGGTACAAGAGGCTGTTGCCAGAGGATGTGCTGGAGAAGGCCTACCAAACTAAAGACGTAATGGAGATTGCAAACGATATAGAGGAGATTGCAGGCGAGATAAAGTACAACAGGGATGTCCACGAAGTCGGCAGACTAATCGCAGTATTTGAAGCGACAGCCCCGAGATTCGTAAAAGACGGATATGTAATGTGCCTAAAATACACAAGCGTACTAAAACAGATAATCTAAACATACTTAACAAGCCCATTTTCTACTAGCATCTTCAACACTAGCCCTGCCTGTTAACGCATGAATAGATATAAACTTGCTACTCTGCACATATATAGTGTGGTTGTGATATGGATTTAACTAGGCTGTTAAGCTTATTAGGCGCCTGCGTACCAGCTGTAGCTGTGGCTGGAGCGGTTATTGCAAAGGAGGTGCTGGGCGTGGACCCGCCTGAGACTGTATATGAAGCTATTATGAAGGTATCACCAGAGGTTAGGCCGGAGCTTCTTAGGATGTACACAGCGTGCAACGATATTGCTGATGAGGTTGAGGGGTTTGTAAACGAGGTAGATGATATTGTGAGTGATTATGTTGGCAGGGCTTCACGCGGTGAAGTGCCTGACCCGAGGCCATTTGCCGATAGGTTAAGGGATGTGGCTAGGCGAATCAGGGACATGTGGCTAAGAGTTGCTGACCGCTTCAAGCCAGTCCTACCGAGCGGTGTATTTGATGTGGCATACCCACTGCGACTAATCGACAGGATAGCTTCGACAGCAGAGTACCTAGCCAACCTAATAGCTTCAGAGCCAAACCCATTCGAAGTAGAGAGGGTAGCAGAGAGTCTGCTACACAGCCTAAAAGCGAGAGTTAGAGATGGATACGTTGAGTGCCTGCGGCTCACAGGGCTCATAAAGCCGTAGAAACATGGTTAAGTCAATTCAATAAATTTTTCGCCATGTGTTGCCCACGAACAGCACTTAACCTGGTTAGCTGTCTCTATGCACTCACTCTTCCAGCTCTGGTGGGCCTACAATCTCTATCAGCTCTTTCAGCGGCTTTATCGCATCTATTAGTGGTACTCCCAGTGATACGTCTGGGTATTTCTTGAGAAGGTCCACTATGAAGCTTTTTAGTGCGTCTCTGAGCTTTAGGCTGGGGTCGTGGAGAACCCTTGTGAATATTATTGCGTACCTGACGACCTCAGACTTCGAGGTTCCTGAAAGCTCTGCTAACAGCTCTATGTTGTTCATCATCTCCTCGCTAAGCCTTATAACAAGCCTCCTGGTCTTCTTGGACAACTCTGGGCACCTGGTATGTCTGACACTGTTGTACTGATGTTAGTACAAGGCTTAAAAAGCTTTTAGGGAAACAGTTTCTTGTGAGTGGTGGATATGGCTGCAAAGCCTGTTGCAAAGCTAACAGATAACCAGTGGGCCTTGGTTAGCAAAGTTGTTGGCTACTACATAAAGCACAGAATGATGGTAAACGAGTACAGGAATGCTAAGGATAGAGCTGTTACAAACTACAGGAGAGTTGGGTTTGTTGAAGCAAGAGCCAAGATGTATGAGAAGCAATGGGAGAAAATGCCAGACAACTACGCAGCCAAGATAAGCGCAATTGATGACAGGCTAATAAAGTGGGTAATATCATACTGCGACAAGATGTTCGGAGTAAAGATAACAGAGGACGAGGCAAGAACAATAGTCAACACCATCAAGGCAGGAACATCACCACTCTAGCATAGATAAATAAACCCCTTTCTCTCTACAAAAACAAAAACATTTTTTTTAACACACTCGCTACAAATTTACACTTACCTTCTATTCTCTACGCCATGTACTTTGCAAGCCTATTCTCACTAATAGCCTTCATAATCAGCTCAACCTCTGTGCATATCGGGTCTTTGTTGCACTTCTCATAGATGTCTCTAAACTCGTTTCTTGTGAAGAGCCTTGCTGTCCAATAGTTTTCTCCACTCCTAAGTCTCTGGTCCATTGATGTTGAGAATGTTAGTAGTGCTGCAACAGCTGTAGTCGCCCTGTATATTGGTGCTCTGAATACAGTTACCTCAGACGCTCTGTGGCTAACAAAATCTATTCCAAGCATCTTTGCAAGCTCCATCAAAGCTCTGTGAACATCTTCATCCCTGTCGTAGTACTCTATGCGAAGCTTATCATCTGATGCCTCAACGTGGGTTGCATGTCCAGCTGCTGAGCCAACCCTTACATACGCTTTGTTGTCTATAACAATGCACCTAAGGCTTATATAGTCTGTGTGTAGCAGTGCATCAGCTTTTTCAAGAGCTTTCTCAGTCTTTGCCCACTCTATACACATATCTACAAGCTCTCTCCTACCACTCTTCTCATACACCTTGTCGCTGACCTTCTTGAGCTCTGGGTCAAAGTTGATGGTGAGCCAGTCGGTGAAGAGGTGGTGACATGCTGTTATATCGTTTATGACTGCTGAGAAGCTTGCGTTCCTAGCCGGGGCAAGCTTTCCAACTATCCATGTGCACCTCCTGCCGAGCCTCTCAAGAGACGAATCGTCGAGGTACTTAATGTAGAACTCGACCCAGTTAACATCTTCATTGCTAAGATGCTTGCCGAGCCTATCGCCTCTAACAGCAACATACCTAGCCTTGCTAAGCAAGCTACACAGCCCATAATATGAATCGCTGAATAGGACAGTCACTGCCCAGGCCTGGCGCAGAGCATCAACAACATCCGGCGGAGCACCCATTTCACTCAGCTTGTGGTGTAAATTCAGTGCTTTTGAGCCCATAATACTATACAGGCTCTTCAGATTGTTAAGCCATTTAATCTCCTCATCAACGACATCGCCTTCTCTTGAAGCCAGCTCCCTGCCAACCCTCTCAAGCTCGTAAGCCTCCCTAATAAACCCTGAAAACTCCTTTAGAATCTCCTCATACTCCTCAGGGTCAGCAAACCTCAGATAGCTCAGTGCAAGGGCTAGAGAAGACACGGCAATAGGTATAGATGCTAGCGCAATCTGCAACCCATACTTATAAATAACACTATTGCTTTGCACACCGAGCACCAAACAGCATGTTCTAGTGACAGCTAATAAATGCAGTTAATTAATTAATATTTTTATTCTGATAAAAACTTAATATCCTTAATAAGATTTGCTCTTGTGGTGGTGCCTGTGGCCAAGGTTAAGTTTGTGTGTACAGAGTATGCGTGTACTGATAGCCCTGAGGCTATTGAGGAGAGCCTTAGGGAGGGTGAGAGGAGCCAGTTCTTTAAGCAACTGATGGAGTACATAAGGAGGCTTCTTGAGGAGGTTGGGCGTGGTGAGTAATGAGTTGCCTAGATGCCTGTAGGTCCAGTGGCTATGACGACGCTATAGAGTACGGCATGTCTGTCAAGTACGCCAGGACTAGGCAGTGGGGCGAGTGGGAGGTATTCAGGGAGTTCATGCAGAACGCCCTAGACGAGGAGCACTACGTTAGGGGTGAGGTGCCGAAGGAGTACCTGTGCAGGGGTGAGCCCAACAAGACCATTATATACGACCACGGTAGGGGCATCTCACTAGACAAGCTACTGCTCGGTGAGTCCAGCAAGGAGAAGTGGCAGAGGGGCATGTTTGGCGAGGGCATGAAGCTGGCAATGGTTGGAGCTCTGCTGCTAGGCTACAGGGTTAGGATAAGGAGCAGGGACAAGGAGGTGGTACCAATAACAATAGAGAAGAGCTACGAGGGCACGCCAGTCCAGATACTGTGCGCATGTGTAAAGAAGGGCCTGCCGATGGTAGAGGGGACACAGGTAGTCATTGAGGGTGCGAACCTCTGCACAAAGTATGAGAGGTATGTTGTTCAGGGGATTCGTCAGTCAGTGCCAGAGGCAGCTGTTTACCACGTGGAAAACGTTGCAGAGAAGAGGTGGTACGACGTCCTGCTACCAACAACTTCACCGCACGGAGAGTCTGCGATATATGTTAGGGACCTGTACGTCTCTGACGTAAGAACTATCTTCCCTGGCACCATAGGTGCTCTGTACTCGTACAACCTGTACAACATTACGCTTGACGAGTCCAGGAAAATACCTTCATCTGGTAGTGTGTACTCAGACCTTATGGAACTCATTCGCTACATAGCTGAGCACGCTGTGGTGGTTGAGGCCGCGAAGAGTGTCCTTGAGCACATAATATCCAGGTCCATTGAGCTGTGCAGAGATAAGTGGGAGAGAGGTGTCACCGGAAAGGTGAACCTTGAGGCCATTGTTGGCTTTGCATACCACGAGCTGTCTGATAGCGCCAGGAAGCTAATTGCCGAGATATTCGACAGGCTGTATGGGGCAGACGCCGTCATTGTAACTGAGGTTGGCAAGTACGAGTCTGCCAGGTACCTCGGGCTTAAGCCTATATACTGCGGCGAGTCGATAGGTGAGCACATAAGCAGAATCATAAAGTCTGAGCTCAGGATTGTTGAAAGTCAGAGGGGCTTTCTGCACAAGATTGTGGACATCGAGAAGGAAATGCCACAGTACAAGAACCTCATAGACATACTGCTGGACATGGCGAAATACATTCTGCCATCAAGTGTCAATGTCAGCAACATAAAGTTTGCCATTCTGGACCCGGACAAGGCTGGCCAGGCAACTAGCGGCAAAATCATACTTGTGAACCTTCTCCACCTGCTGAACGAGTGTCAGAGGAGCACATATGCATGTATTAGTCACTGGTTTAGTGTAATAATTCACGAGGCTGCCCACGTTATGTGCGTAATTATGTATGACAAGATATGCGACGATACAACGCCTGAGTTCATATACTCAATAACTGATATGGCTGGCCGTGCAACGTTGGAGGTAATGACTAAGCCCACTATATATAAAATGCTTTTAGAAGACTTGGAGAACGAGCGTAAGAAGCTAGGGTGGTGATTCGAGTGTTTGAGACGTACCGCGTTCAGGTGAAGGACTACTGGGGATTCTGGGTAGACGTAGCCACCTTCGACTCTGAGGAGATGGCTAAGAGGTTTGCAGATAATATTAAGAGGGACTACCCAAAGGAGGAGCTCAGAATAGTTAGAGAAGTCATGAAGATGGACACAGGAGTAGTTATAGCAGCTATAGCAGGCCTAGCACTACTACCACTAGCCCTCTTCAGTCTAAACCTACTCACAGGACAGAGAGGAGAGCGAGCATAGACACATTTTTTTAGTACATTCTCACCAATTAAATTAGCTCCCTACCCTGAACTATAAAAATAAATAATGCATATTTCTATAACAATAGAAATTAGAAAAATTTTTCAAAAAATGCCGCACTATGAGTTATTCCTAGTTCCTATAGAATCAGGAATGAGACAAACCAATGGTTTGTTTTTTGTTTTTCAATTTTTTAATTAAGCGTAAGCCTTATATATCTGGTAAAACAAAGTAAGTTTTGGGGTTAAAACTAAGTGAAAGCTTGATGAAAAATGATGGCTTGATGAAAATGCGGTTTAACCCCAACCCCCTTCGGGGAACTACCCCGAAGGGGGAAGGGGTGACCACTGCCCCTACCCCCAACCCCCTCTGAAATGTTGCGGTAGAGATTATGAGGGGGCGGGGACGGGGGTTCGGGGGCTAGGGGATGAACCCCCGAGGATGAGGAGGGGAAGTGGGGCATCCCCTCTGACGAATGTACTCCCTACCCCTCTAAGGGTAGGGAGTGAAGAGGGCAGTGCCCTATGACCCCCAACCAACCCCATGACCCCAACCAACCCCAGTAAGCCCCTCCCCAATCCCAGGGAGGCAACCCACCTCCCTCCTGTAGAGGGAGGTGGAGGTGAACCCCCGTCCCCGCCTCCCATCCCGGGAGGCAACTCCCGGGATGGGGAGCCTTCCCGAAGGGGTTGGGGAGGGGCAGGGTGGGGATGACCCGACTTCCGCCTTCAGCCCACCCCGTCCCAGAGGGGTGGGGTGGGCGGGGCGGAGGGGAACCCACCCCGAGGGGGATGTCTGCTCAATGACCCCCAGCCCCTTCTTTGGGGCTGGGGCGGGGGCTGTGCCCCATCAGCCCCCACTCCCCCGCAAGGGGGAGTGAGAGCCTAACCCCGAGGTGTGATTGGGGGGAAGCCACACCTCGGAGGCTCCCCCATGACCTTGGGGGGAAGGATGAAGGGGGGTACTGCGGGGGGTACCCTCCAGACCTCGTGGCTCAGGACGCCTCCAGACCAGTCCCCTAGGGGATGGGATGAGGGGGCTACCTGAGCGGGGTGGCTAACCCCCTCGGGGTCAGCGACCTCGGGGTTTCTTTTTCGGGGTTTCCTAAATGGCGGTCACAGAGTACAGATTGGAGGAGTTGCTAATTTATCAAGATTTAGAATACATTAAGGAGACGTGGGAAAGAGAGTTAGAGCGTAGGGAGAGGGAGAGGCTTTGGGTTACAGTAACATACGAAAACATAGCAAGGATTCTAAATGAGGTGATGCTAACAGGCTATGGTAACAACATAGTAGAGAGGTTTAGAACCAAACACTCATATCTGCAAAAACACATTGACAAGATAATCTTTCTACTCCCTTTTGGGAGTTTCAATAAATATAGATATATAATGCCTTTTAGAAGAACAAATATGAGCTTTCTACTCCCTTTTGGGAGTTTCGGGCTGAAAAACACATTACCACTACTGCGGGTAATTTACCGCCTTTCTACTCCCTTTTGGGAGTTTCGCGTGTTCAGCTCCTGGGTAGCACCGTATCTCTCCGCTATCTTCTCTTTCTACTCCCTTTTGGGAGTTTCTGTGGTTGTTGTTTATACGAATGTTGAGGATTTTGAGCGTTTCTTTCTACTCCCTTTTGGGAGTTTCCCGAGTTGCGGGTTAAGCAGACTAGGTTCAGCCTCTGCCCGAATCTTTCTACTCCCTTTTGGGAGTTTCTACGCATCTACGAACGCTGTACACAGAGCTCTAACAGCATCTCTTTCTACTCCCTTTTGGGAGTTTCCTAAGTACCTCTTCATAGAGTCTGCTCCGCCTGTAGGTGTTCTGATCTTTCTACTCCCTTTTGGGAGTTTCTGTCTCCCTCTCAACCATCTCCACAACCGCCTTCGCTACGCATAGCCTTTCTACTCCCTTTTGGGAGTTTCCGCAGAGGATATAAAGAACAGTTGCTGGTGAATACACATGCTCCTTTCTACTCCCTTTTGGGAGTTTCGGATCTCGCTAGAGAAACTCTTGAGAAGCTCGTCGAAATCTTTCTACTCCCTTTTGGGAGTTTCTTACCATTAAAGTGAATATAATGGAAGCTCTGGACATGGCACCAACTTTCTACTCCCTTTTGGGAGTTTCTTGCCGAAGTCATACCCGTCTACGTGAAGTCCTGCTATGCGTATGCGCTTTCTACTCCCTTTTGGGAGTTTCTTCTCTCAAAAAGATTGTGAGGCTTGGTGAAACAGCTGAAATTAGCTTTCTACTCCCTTTTGGGAGTTTCAAGAGAGTACCTCCATCAATGCCTGCTGATATCTTAACAAGCTCTTTCTACTCCCTTTTGGGAGTTTCGCAATGCTCACACCCGCCA
>Ga0080004_1092540_pt1 | contig 18238 bp, 23 predicted proteins | sample WasSprMetagenome_FD_69207 | JGI IMG/M metagenome (GOLD analysis project Ga0080004, IMG submission 69207) | Sulfidic aquatic microbial communities from Washburn Spring, Yellowstone National Park, USA - WS (SPADES assembly) (version 2) | ecosystem: Environmental > Aquatic > Thermal springs > Hot...
CAAACAATGGCTGGGGCACGGATATACTCAAGCATCTTGTCGACTACATCATTGATAATAATAAGCAGATCTTTGATGTTGATGCGCTTAAAAAGCTCTACGCATTACAAGATAGCGTTGTAAATGAGAGAAAACAAAAAATAATGAAAGAACAAGAAGAGATAGCGAAGCGTAATGAAGCAAAACAGATTCTGAAAGACTTGCTGCAAAAATATGAAGAAGAAATAGCAAGCTTGAAGCAAAGAATCAAATCATTAGACGATGAGATTAGAAAGCTCAATAAAGAGAACGATAAGCTAAGGAAGAAGCTCAACGATTACGTTGAGTTCGTCAAGAAACAAGGACTTGTGAACGACTTCATCGAATTCATTTATGCAAAAGAGAAGGAAGACGAAATAACAAAAATAAAGGAAGACTATGGTTTTGATGAGGATTGCTAAACCCAACCTCTCCCGTTTTTCGTATTAAATCCTACCCCCCGACCCCCAACTCCTCAGGATTGGGGGCGGGATGGGGGTGTGTATGGTGGTCGGAACCTCCTTCAGCCCCCGCCCTCCCCTCAGCAACCCGCTTAACGTCCTCGACCGCCTTCCTCACATCATCGACCACCTTACCGAGCCTCTCGTCGAAGCCCCTCACACCGTCCACGAGGAGCTTGATCGCGGCCGCCGTGAAGACTAACAAGAGGGCGAACAGGAACATCATGATCGCAGCGAGGAGCGTTAAGTCCTCAGACACCGTCCCTCACACCACCTACAAGTAGGATATATCAAGCGACACCGACTTCAACTTAACCCCACCCAACACCAACACCCAAACAACAAACGAGAAAGGATCTAAAAAACGCTGGCTTCCGAACCCCGCAGCTGTGGGATCAACCACCCCTGAACCACACCCACTCAACCCACCTGAACAACCTCTCCAGCTCACGCCGAGGGACAGACTCACGAACCACCACAGCCAAAGCCTTGAAAGCCTTCACAAACTCACGACCACCGTAACGAACAGCCGAAGCAACCCCGTTCCTAGCAACGAAACCGCTGGGAGGCCTCCACTCAACCCTAACCCTACCACCACCATCCCCCACATTACTATAAACCACAACAACACCATCCAAACCCAACCCATCAACCCAATGACCAACCTCACAATAACTAACACGCTCAGCAAAAACCAAATCACCCAAACCCAAAACCCAACCCCTACCCAACTGATAAAACCTCCCACCACACCACCAACGAACATTATCCAAAAACAAACCACCCCACCCAACACCAACACCCAAACCACCACCCAAAACAACACCACCACCCAAACCGCCCCCAGTACCTTGAGGTTTTCCTTGACTGTGACTGGCTTCACGCGTGCTCTCCTTGATCTCCTTGCTCTTCTTAGAGAGCTTCCTAACCTTGAGCTTCATGACCGCCTGCCTCCCCGCCTCGGTTATTTTGTAGGCTCCCCGCCTGACCTTCTCGAGGAAGCCCCTGAGGACAAGCCTCTTGATAGCGTCGTAAACCCTCCTCACGTCAGCGTTTATACTCCTCGCGATGACCGTGAGCGAGTCAACAACGAATCCTGAATTAACGTAGTAAGAGAGGACTTGAAACTCGAGATCGCCAAGGAATTCGGAATTTTCCTTGTCTGACCCCCCGTAAGGTTTATAAACCGCGTTACCGCTACTCAACATAGGGGTCGCACCTCCGGGACACCTCCCTGGGGAACACCTCTTCCTGAGGTTTGGGGGCGGGCCGATGAGGTGTTCTAACCATTATCATTTTAATCACCTTAAAGACCGAAAAATTATTTGGGGTTGGGGTTTAAATTTCTGAGCGAGCTAAGGGTTTGCGTGACTTCACGTAGGGGGCACGTGATGAGGAGTGGGCATCCCTCACAGCTGTGGGGGTCGCACACCTCCCTCACCTTATCCCATAGGGTGCGGGGCTTGAGCACGTACCTTACAGGCTGGCTAGCGTTGATCTTGTCAGCGTAGCCGAGCTTCACAAGCGTTGAGAGCAGGTGCCCAAGACCCGTGAGCGTGCCTATGTCGCAGTAGCCGAGCACGTAGCACGCGTCCCTAGCCTTAATCGTGTGGTAGTTCCTACTCCTAAGTATTGTCAGGAGCAACTCATAGAACCACACCACGTTCCCGCTACTCAGCACAGCGACCTTGAGCCTGCCCGAGTCCGCGGGAGCCTCCCGAGCCACGGACTGGGAACGCATGCTCACCCCTCCGCAACCAAGTGATCGCTCACCCTGAACTTCCTGAGGCAGTTAGGGCACGTCGCGACAGCGAGCTTGCCTCCGTAATCCCACACGTACCCGCACCTAGGGCATCTCACCTTAGCCATAATAACTACCACCACTACTAAATATATTATATCAAACCTTAATAAACGCTAACACACGCGTAGACCACGCGTCACAAACCAAAATTTGTATAAAAGAAAAACACTCAAGACTTAGGGGGCTTCTCAGTCTCAAAACAGTACGAGTCCCCCTCCTCCCACCAATCAACGACCTTATAATTGCGGTCAACCCAATCAAGGAACGCCTTTAAATACTTTACCGAGTCCTTCTTTCGACACCAAGTATGGGTCTGAGGTTTTTGCTCCCCGACCTTAACGGTAGAGGTCTCCGCGGTCGCGGATTGTTTTGGTTGCTGAGCGGATTCGGAGGGTGGGTTAGGCGTTACTGTAGCTGAGGTGGTAGCTGTGTTCCCTCCCGTATTAGAGGGTTGTTCCTGATTTACTGGGAAATTCCCAGTAAATGACCTCACAGCTGTGAGATCAACATCCTTCCCTGCGTTGTCATAATACTTTATTAGCTCCTCAACCACGTCGTTCATGTTCCTCTTCTTCATTTTTAATTTAAGAATGACCAGCTTCTCCCACACCCCGTCCTCCACGGCTATGGTCTTAACCATTAATTACACCTCCAATAAAATTATAGTTTTAGAAGTTTATAAATATACACCACTATAAAATTATCGGTTTGGAAGTTTATAAACCAATAAAATTATAAAATTATAAGTTTATAAAGGAAAAACAGCTAGCGATTATCTGACCTCCTCCCCGTCCTAAAGTGCGGGGGTTACCGCTAGTGCGGGGAGGAGGTCAGTCTATTTCTCCTCCTCTTCTGGTTTGCTCCAGTAGTTTCTCGAGGATTTTTGCGTGTTGATCCATTAGTCGTGCCATTAAGATTATGATGGTCTGCGAGAGCGTCTCGATGAGTTCTTCGGTTACGGGTATCCTCCCGTCGTTCACTTGCTGGATAAGTTCTACGAGCCCTTCCACGAGTTCGCTTGTTTTGTCCCCGCATACGTCCCCGCCGGAGACCTTCTCGAGCTCTCTGCAGAGCCCTACCTTCTCGAGTTGCTTGACCGCCTCCGTGTCGCTGTACTCCCTATCAATGACTGCTAACCTCACAGCTGTGGAGACAAGCCTCCACCTATCGAAGAGCGGGATCGAGCGGTCGAGCCCTGAGTCCGCGTAGCCTATCGCGAGATGGATTGAGGTGTAGGGCGGTGGGGAGACGCGTGTGAGCAGTTGCGTGAGCTTCTCCTTAGGCGACCTGAATACCTCACTCAATCCCGACCGCCTCCCTGACCTCCGCCCAGACGTCCCGCCAAGACCTCCTCATTATGGGTGACTCCCGCTCCCTGAACCACAGACCCTCCCTAACGCCCCTGTCACCCAGCAACTGCACGAGCTTCTCGGGGAGATCCTCGGGCGTGTAGGTAGCTTCCTCAGGGAAGACCTCAGCCGCACCGCTCGCCCTCGACACGAGGGCTGGCACACCTAACGCCACAGCCTCAAGGGGGACGAGACCGAACGGCTCAGGGAACCCGACCTGCAGGACTAGATCCGAGGACTTGATGAGCCTGACCTTCACCTCCTCGCTCACAGTCCCCGCGTTCTCGACCCACGGAGGGAGCGAGTAGTACTCAGCACCCCTCCCGAACACCACGACCCTGAACCTAACCCTCCTCCTAACCTCCTCAAGAGCCCTCACCACGTGCGCCGGGGACTTATTGAACTGGAACCTCGACGGGATCGCGATGACCGGTACCTCATTATCGTTCCTCGCGGGCTCGCTCGCAGGCGGGTAGGGACTCGCAGGGTACACCACCCTCACGTCCCTCACCACGCTACCCCTTATCTGGCTAGCCGTGAGCCTTGAGTTAGCCATGACGACGTCAGCGTAAGCGACGGCCGCGATGTCCGTCGGGGACTGAGTGAACATGTGGACGTAGTAGCCCGTCCTCACACCGACCTCCCCCGCGACCACCACAGCTGTGGAGGAGTGCACGTCGTGAGCCAGAAGAACGTCGAACGCGGGAATCACGGAAAGCAACGCACTACCGAGAACCGCGTTCGCGAGGTTGAGGACGCCGCCGCCCCTGTCTATCGGGGGCTCGTGAAGCCGAACGACCCTCACACCGCGGAAGTCCCGCGGCTTGAGGGGTGGTGAAGTACCGTGGAGGCAGTAGTGCACTACGTCGAAGTCCTTCGCGACCTCCGGGAGGAAGCGCGACAGGAAGACGCCTAGCCCCCCGTACGGCTCGTCAAGGCACTCCCACGCGGTCGAGAGCACCCTCAATCCGACCACATCCCTGTAACCCCCTTCGCTGAGTTAGGCATGAGGTTGATTGGGAGGGAGAACTGCGCCTTCCTGTGGGTGTGCTCGACAATGAATATTGAGAGTATGAGGGTGAGGTGAGGGCTGAGCTCCACGAGCTTCCTACACTCCTCGAGCTGGCGACCCACCTCATCCACCCCCTTATCCACGTAGTCCTTGAGAACCCTCGCGAGCTCAACACATGAACTCATCTTCTTGCTCACGAAGTTCTTGAGGTTCTCCGTATGCATCAACACCTCGTTAGCGAACGTCTTAACGTAGGCAGGGACGTTAGATATCGGGAAGACCTCCATGAGCGGGACTGTCCCGAGGCTCACCGAATACCAAGCCATCTCAAGAAGCCTCCTCTCCCACTCATCGAGCTTAACACCCGTAAGAGCCTCGTAAGCCTTCACGAACTGCTGAAGTGACTTCACGTTCTCGAAATACCTTGAGAGGTACTCCGGGTTGAACCGAAGGACAACACCAACTTGTTGCGACTCGGACACGGGGGGTGGGATGATGATCTGCCTGGGTGCCTGTGCCTGAGACTCACTCACTCCCGAACCACCGATAAATCAATGATTAAGTAACTAAAAAATGCTCCTCAAACCTTCCTGAGAACCCCGACAACCCTCCCGGACAGCGCGAGCTCCGCAAGATTCGACATGAACTCCTCCGTGGTCACTGCCTTTAACCTAGCGACCTGGTCGCTGGTGAGCTTTATACCGTAGGCGTCCGCGACGAGCTTGGCGGTACCGACCCTGTGCGCCGAGATCACGTTCTTTATGCTTATCTGGTGCACCTCAACGATGCTCCTGACGTTGTCCTTCCCGATGAAGATTATGGGGAAGTCCGACGTCATCCACAGAGTCTTCACGTACTCTGGGTGCAGAGCCCAGTTAACGACCACCGCGACCGCTCCGAGCAGGTTGATCATGTCGATCGCCTCATCCATGTACTTCCAGTGATCGATGATTACGACGGGCTTCTTTATCCTGAGACCCACCACAGCTGAGATGATGGGTAGGGCGACGACCGCGTCAAGGTCTGAGACCCAGACCCTCGCCCTCCTGTACGAGGTCACGTTAGCGAGCCAGAACGCGTTCTCGAGGTCGTCCATGAGTGCCTTAACGTCCGCTTCCTCGAGCACTGAGGCTGGCACCACGTACCTCCTGTAACCCCTGTACCGCATCGCCTCGACGTAGTACCTCCCCGTGTCCTTGTACGTGTTAGCCATCTGAACCACGTCAGCCATGGAGAGCCCCGCATTCACCGCGTCGAGAGCCATCTTCTCAGCTGTGGCGGGCTCGATCCCCACAGCTGTGGTGAGGTAGGAGTAGACAGCCTCGAAGTCCGGGAGCGGGATCACGACGGGCTTCCCGCACCTCCCCTCACGCTTGAGCGTGGAGTCAATGCTTGACTCAGCCAGGTTCGCCGTGAAAATCACTAAGGTCTTAGACCCCCTCTTGTAGTAGTCCGCCAGCTTCCTCTTAACGATCCCCAGGATGTTCTGGCTCACCTCGGACAGACCGCCCGTCTCCCTCGCGGGGGACAGGATCCAGTCACCCTCATCAACAAGTATTGACGACGGCTGAGTCGCTTCAGCCTTGCTGAAGAGTTCCGCAATCATCTTCTCGGACTCGCCGACCCACTTGCTGAGCACGTGCTCCGCACCCACCTCCACGACCGAGAGCCCTAAGTAGTCGGGAAGGATCCTCATGAGGGACGACTTACCCGTGCCGGGAGCACCGATGAATATCACGCCAGGGTTCCTCGGGGGCTTGTCCTCCAGGAGGGGGCTGACCGTGTTCAGAACCTTCTCCCACACCCTCACAGGGTAGACGTAGTACTCGGTCTTCGCGGCGTCCCCCTTCCACGACACGTACTTCACGGTGATCATGTAGTTGTGCTCGAGCTTCTCAACACCTACCTCAGCGTAGTCCACCACGTTCACGGTAGAGGACGGGTGGAGGAAGCACGGGCTCGGAGAACATATCTTCACGACGCAGTACGGCGTCACCCACGTCCCGGGCTTGATGATGGTGTATAGGGGTAGTGTGGTCGGCTCCCTCCCCTCAAAGCACGCGAGCTTGACGGACAGGCACGCCCTGACAGACATTCACAGCTCACCCACGAACTTCAGGACGTCGAGCACCGCGCTGAAGACCGCCTCGCTGAGGAGGGACTTAACCATCCTGTCGATCTCCGCACCAGAGTATATCCCGTGGAGCCTGAGCCTCGCGAACACCCTCTCCCTATACTCCATGAGTTGCTGGAAGAGCCTCCCCACGAACGTGTCGTAATTCAGCACACCCTCGAAGTCCGGGAGCGGGATGTCGCCGAAGACCTGCCTCCAGTACTGCGTCATCACGTGCTTGAACCTCGTGTAGATCCTTGTGTCGTTCAAGTACGGGGAGACGTAGTCAACTAGGAGCGGGAGGTACGACGCTATGAGGATCTGCCTGACGCCGGGGTCTTCCCTGACCGCGTCAACAACCTTCCTCACGATCGCTGACGGGAGTGCTGGCTCACTCGTGCGCCCTCACCTCAATCTCCGAGGTGGTGGGGAGCCCGAGAGCCTTCCTGGCGGAAGGGTGGGTGATCGCGACGTTGACCGCGTAAATCATTGATGAGACGGTCTGGTCGGACGCCACGAGAAGTAGCTCGTTACTGCACGACCTAATGTCCTCTCCGCTACCGCAGTCAGCGTAGGTGAGGGGGTACCCTCCCTGCAAGTATTTAACGACCAACCTCTCCGTCAGAGCCTTGGTAGGCATGTACGCGTCCCCCGCGTCCCCCGCGTACTTGACGTATTTGCTCGCAAGTGCTGGCACGGACTCGTAAGACCTCCACAAAACACCCGTCGGGAACTGGCACACGATCATGACGGGGTTACCCCAGCTTTGCGCGAGCCTAACGATCATTGACCCGACCCTCACCACGTACTCATCGCACGCGGGCGTCATCGGGTGATTCCTGAGCTTGAAGCCAGAGGAGATGTACCGCCTAGTGAAAACCCCTGACAGGAACTTCACGCCCCCGAAGGATCTGGCGAATATGAGGCGTACGTCCCCGGCGTTCCCCACAGCTGTGAGGAACGAGTACGGAACGCCAGGAGACCCCAAACACGACAACACGAGATTGCTCACGGCCTGAGGTAGCGGGACTTCCACAGCCTTCACGACATACTTGACCTCAACACGCTTATCGATACCGCCTCCCTTCCTACGTAGCGAGAACCTCACGAAGCCCACCAACTAGAACACGCCTAAACAACTAAAAAATGCTTGCCTCCCCACAGCTGTGGAAGCCAGCATTTTTAAACCACAGCACAGGACGTAGTTGACGGGGGTGTCCCGCGTGGTTGACGCGTACGACGCAGTCCTCGCGTTACTCTACGTGGAGGGAAGGATCAGGCGTGGACTCATACACAGGAAGCTGTTCGCCATCTCCAAGCACGCTGAGGGGGTCGCCATAAGCTTCGAGCTACACGGTAAAAGGAAGGAGCCCTGGAGCACTGAGGTGAGGGACGCGGTCAACAAGTTGCTGAGCGAGGGGGTTGCGGTGCAAGACAACGACAAGATAGTCTTGGTTGACGTGGAGAAGGGGTTAGAAGCATGGAGAAAGCTCACGGGGGAGGAAAAACAGGTCTTCCTCACGGTCTGCGGTAAGCTAACACCTTAAGTTTTTGTAAAAAGGACAGTGTGTTTCGGGTTCGTGCCATGTTGCGTACGCTTGGCACAGAACCTTTTCCTCGAGCACTACCTTGTTGACGCATGTCCTGCACGACGGTCTCATCAGGTTTATCAGCGTGGTTATGCACATGGTTTAGCACCATTCGGGGAATAGGTAGCGGAACGCTTCCTCGAATGAGTGGAAGGTCTTCCCGTCCTTCAGGATCTTGATCCTGAATGTGCCGAGCTCCTTCTTGTACGCTATGCTGTTCCTGAACTCGATGTACTTCTCTGTGAGGAACTTGACGAGCAGCTTGTAAGCGATCGAGCACTTGAGGTTTCTGTGTAGGTGCACACGCAGGGACTTCACGGAACCGTAGTCGTTCCCGCAGAACGGGCACTTCCCAGACCTTATCTCCCTCACCTCCCTGCAGTCCAGGACTGGAGCGACCTTAGGGTCTGGGTCGAAAGCTTTGGCGAGAAGCAACTTCGTCAAGTATAACTCAGTCCTTTCCCTTAGGAAGCACTTCATTCCCGCCCACCACGCGGATCTTAAACCTCTCGACGAACTGCTTGAACGCGTAAGCGGGGATGAACGCCCTAGCACCATCCCTGCACTCAACGAAGAACACCTTCCTACCAACCAACCTAGCGACACACTCACATTCAACCAAAACTACCACCACTACTAATACTCAACAACCCCTAAAAAATACTAACGCCCAGAATTTTTAATCCTTAACTCACATATCAATTATTGAGAGAAACCCTTTACTCCAAAAAGGCAGTCCCCTCGAGGATTCTCCAAGCCAAGAAAGAGGTGAGGGAGAAGTGAGGAGGAAGGGTCTGGAGGAGAGGGTTGAGGAGTGGCGTAGGGAAGCTCTTAGAATAGCTAAAAGGCTGAAGGCGAAGCCGACCGCTCCCCCGGAGGAGTGGGATGAGTATGTTTGAAAAGTTTGTATAATTATGTCTTGTTTTTTGTATTATTTTCTTGGTATGGAGAAGGTTCTCCATAGCGAGAATTTTCTCGATATGGAACTAAGTTGTGGTGAGCCAGCATTTATTAGTTTTCACGTGTTTGTGTTCTGGGGGTGTGGTGTGAGGGACGTGCTTATTGATGTTTCGTGTGTTCTTTCCATGGCTGTGTTGCTTTTGCTCACGGCTTACGTCACTCTAGGTAATGGCGACCCGGGTAAGTTCCTTCCTGCATTGCTCGGTACGTCGTTAATACTGCTCACGTTCGCTGTAGCGCTGTTCGTGGCGTACGTCATCACACACGATATCGGAAGCAAAGAACGGCGTTAAAGTAAGGGGGGAGTCATTGAGTAGGCGTGCTTTAATAAATAATATGTTTGTATAATGGGGTAACAACGCGTTGAAGGTTAAGGATATCGTTAAGGGTTTGGCGGAGGTCTTAGGTCTTAGCGAGACAGAGTTGCTTAGGGAGTTGCTGTCCTGCGGTGCCTACGTGACCATCCCTAAGAGCTGGGTGGAGCTCTGGAAGGATGCTGGAACGACCCCCGATCCCGGCGACGCGGTCAATGTGTGGGTTAAGAAGGTGAGGAAGTTAAGGTGGTCGCACAAGTTTAGGATATGGCATAGTAACTATATGACGAAACCCGGCTTCACCGTGACCTCAGCAACATCGCATAACGTAGTGGTGATCAGGGTGGCTACGCTTGAGGACGTGTGCGTCATATTCGATATCTACTTCAAGGGGTCGAGGCTGAAGACCTTCCTGAAAGACTACGTGAAGCTCTTCACGGAAGGCTTGAGGAGGGTCGTGAAGGAGTGCAGAAGGAGCGGGTGCAACGAACTCAGAGCAGACCAAAACATAATCACAGCACTCCTCGAACTACGGTCAATCCTCGAAGGCACCGCACCACCCGAAATCCTCGAGACGCTCGCTAGCATGATCCCCACAGCTGTGGGAGACAAGACCCACGATCCTTACTGATATATCAGTAAATTCCCCACAGCTGTGGGGATTGTGTCCTACGCGTGAAACTACGCGTGCTCTGCGGATAAAACGCCCGTTTTTTCGTCTGCGTAGAGTAATTTGCTAGCATTTATATTTTTCTACTAGGGAAGTATTGGTTCGGGGGTGTTGTGTTGGGGTCGAGCCCTGATTCCGAGGGGAGGGTGTGGTGGTCTGGGTGGAGCTCCCCTAAGTACCCGCTCCCGGTGGTGGCTTACTTGAGGGTGAGTACTGAGAAGCAAGATCTTGAGTCGCAGTGGATGGCTATCGCTGAGTGGGCTAAGAGCAGGGGCGTGGCGATAAGCGAGAGGATCGAGGAGACGGAGAGCGGTGCGGAGGACGCCAGACCGAAGTTCAGGGAGCTCTGGGGGAGGGTCAGGGAGAGGAAGGTAGGCACCATAGTCGTCGCAGAACTCTCAAGGCTGTCCAGGAGGATGAGGACGCTTGTGGACTTCCTCTACGACTGCGTCGAAAACGACATAATAGTCATCTCTGTCAGGGAGGGATGGCTCGAAGAATCACTCCAAAACAAACTCATGAGACCGGTCGTAGTCGGGATGCTCTCAGTCCTCTACGAACTCGAAAGAACAATAATAAGCGAGAGAACCAAAAGCGGACTCCAGAGAGCGAAAGCACAAGGAAAGAAAGTCGGTAGACCACGCAAAATAGACGAGAAAGCACTGCAACAAATAATCAAGATGAGGAACGCAGGACTATCCATAACAGAAATCGCGAGAAGACTAGGAGTACACAGAGACACAATCTACAAAAACCTGAAAAGAAACTTATGAAAGAAAAGATGTTTTTGCTTTACAACCGAAAGCCTCGCCTTTTAAGGCGGGGAGGAGGTCAGACCACCGTGAATTGTTGGCGAAGGGATTTATATTTCTGGAAAACGCGTTATTTATTGGTGGCGTGGTTTGGTTAAGCTGGGTCAGCTCCTCAAACCCGACGAACACAAGAACCTGAGGAAGAGGTCTAGGTACGTACCGAGGATCTACGTCGTGGACGAGCCCCCCACAACCGTGGAGGTCGGCGGGAAGAAGTACGAGTGCAAATCCCTCCTACAGTCACCGACCGGCTTGCTGTGCGTCCAGCTTGACGGGACTGTCGCAATACTCCCACAGCTGTGGGGAACGCAAAACCAAACACAAACACAACAAGAACAAAAAAGACAGGTACAGCTGGTTTAGATCGAGATCTCCTCTAGCTCTCTTCTTCCTTTAGGTCTCGGTAGCGGCGTTCTCGGTTGCTCAGTCGCTGGAGCACCTCCAGGTATTATCGGGGCTCCCGGGGTGGCTGAGACCGCGGGAGGGGAAGGCGGTGTCACAGGCACGTGAGCCCCCTCAACAACGTCGACTACGTCGAATATCGTTACGGTGCCCGGAACCTCCTTAGGGACTGGTATTGCGTAACCCCTCACGACCTCCTTACCCTCGCTCGCCACAGGCTCGTAGACGCTGATCGCGGACGTCCCCACATCCTCAACGACTACAGGGATCTCCACAGGTATTTTAATGACCTTATCCACCGCGTGCTCAATGACCGGATTCTCCACCACCTCATAAGCGTTCACGACGGACGTCTCCTCACCCCCAACAACCACTTCAACGACTACGGGTACCCTAACCACCTTATCTGAGAAACCCTCCTTTAAGTAATTTTCCCCGCTTTCATAAGCTACGGACGGGATGGTGACCTCCTCAGTTACAGGTATAGTTACCTCAACGGACACATTAATTACCTTGTCTGTGAGCGTCTCAGTGACCGAGTTCTCCTCAGACTCATACTCATCAACTGGTACAACAACTTCCTCAATCACAGGTACGTCAACGACTACGGGTACCCTAACCACCTTATCCGTGAAGTCCTCCTTTAAGTAATTTTCTTCACTCCCGTAGATCTCCGCAGGAATGATGATCTCCTCACTAACAGGTATGGATATAATGACAGGTATTTTGACGACCCTATCCGAGAGAGACTCAGCAACCGGGTTCACCACAGACTCATACGCACTGACAGGTGTGACGACCTCTTTTGTTTCGGGAGACTTGACCTCGATTGTGAGCGGTACTCTAACGACTTCCTGTGTTTTTGCGACTGCCTGCGTCGCTGTCTGGGCGATGTCTGACGCGACGTCTTCTCTGACGCCCGCTTCGGTGAGTAGTTGCTGTAGTTTTGCGGTGTCTCCCTTGCTTAACGCGTCAGCCACAGCTGTGAGGATACCCGCCGAAGCTCCTGTGACCGCTATTATGGATCCCCCGCTCCCCACAGCTGTGAGAACCACGCTCGCCTGCCCGCCCTCCATCAAGTTGAGGGCGGTGAGCAACGTCGTTAGTTCTTGGACGGCGACCGCGTCGCCCGCCTGACTAGCGTTCCTCAAGGCGTTGAGGACGTCCGTGACGGTAGCCCTACCGGACGGGAGGTACTTGATTGACTCGCTTATCTTGATTGCTGACACAGCCTCCTCCCTGAACCCGAGACCCTTGAGAGCCTCCTTGACTGAGGCTGGCTCGAAGACCCTCGTCCTGAAAACGTCTATGAGTGCGTTGGCTTGGTCGGACGTCAGGAACTGCCTCGACAGCGTTAGCTCGACTGGTGTCCCGTCCTTGGCGGTCGCGGTGAGCTTCACTAGGTCGCCCGCAGACACCTTAAGCCCGTACTGCTCGACAATCGCTTTAGTCACGTCGTTGTACACGTCCTTGAACAGGTTCCCGAGCTTGGCGACCCCTGAGACCACCACGGACGTGGGGCTGTTGAGGACAGCCTTAACCCCGAGCGTGTCGAGGACTGCGTTATAGGTTGTCGGGTCAAGCGATGACTTAAGACCGCTCAAGACGTTGGCGACCGAGGCGAGCTTCTCAGGATTGATCGCGTTGACGGGGATCTCAGCTATGTCGTTCCCGAAGTAAAGCTTGATCACGTCCCCGTCAGCCCTCACCACGAAGTCCCCCTGCCTGAACACCTCGTAGTGCCCCGGGTTGTTCCTTGCTTGAATCAACGCGTTTACGAACGCGTTAGTGTCTATGTTCCCCTTCTCAGCCAGGTAGAGGAGCGAGAACTCGTTGTCAGGTATGTCGGTTGTGAGCAGGGTGGCGACCTCACCCTTGTCTGTTATGACGGCTATCTTGGTACCCGTGTTCACCACAGCTGTGCTGGGTGCGGGGGTCTTAATACCGAACGTGATAGCACCCCTCAACTCTTCGGGACTCATCTTCATGAGCTCGCTTAACACGAGCCTCGCACCGTCGGCGCCCAGCTTGCTCGCCGCGTCATCAAGGTAGGTGAGCAACTTCCCGACCATCGCGGGATCCCGCACCTTACCGACGATCTCCCCCACCATGGTGGAGGTCTGCGGGTCTGCGAGCAGTGCTTGAGCGTTCTTCAGGTTCGTTACCTCGACGTTCTGCACCTTACCGCCCGCGTACATCCTTATGAGGGCGGTGTTGGTGTCCTTGTCAACGAATATCTGGTAGTCCTTGGACTCGTAGACGGGAGTCCCCTTAGCGACCTTAGGAGCGTAAACACTCCTGATCTTATCCGCTAGTGAGGGGGAGACCTTCTCCACAGCACTCGCTATCGCGTTATAGATCTGAGGCTTGATCTGGGAGACCCCGTAGCTCGTTGCGGCACCCGCGGCCACACCCACCGCGAGATTGATTAGCAAGTCCTGCCAGTGCTCCTGAAGGAAATTCTGGAAGGCCTCCCTGTCAAGCGGGTTCGTAAGCCTTGAGCCTATGTCGGCCAACGCGTCCGATATCGATGTGACGGCTATGGCGACCCCTACGGGCGGTACGAGAGTCCCCACAGCTGAGAGGATCGACGACGTCGCGCCAGACGCAATGTACTGAGCCACGTTATCCGGGAGGAAAGACTTCAGACCGCCGTAGATCGCGTTCCAGAGATGCCTTGACGGGTCTATGGCCGCCAGAGCCTCAGCCGCTTGAACGACGGGTCTGGGCTCCCTGGCGGGGATGTTCCCCGAGTTAAGTGCTTCAAGCTTCCTCTGGTAGTACGCGTCGAACGTGTACTGGTAGGGGAGTTCAGGGGTTTCAGCACCTGACGGGTAAAATCTCTCGACGTCTAGGGCACCCTTCTCCTTCAACTGCATCAGGATCTGAGCCCCTACGACCGCCTTCTCCACGTCGCCGTACGTCGCTTGATTGTTGAGAACCCTTACGAGCGCCTCTATGTAAGGTCTGTAGTTGCTCATGTAGGTGTTGTAGGTCTCAGACCTCACCACGTCCATGAGCAGGAAGAACCTCGCAAGCATGTCCGCGAGCGCACTCCTATCCTTAAGGATCTGGAGTGCTGAGACGTAGGCGTCCAACGCCTTCCTCTGGTCTTCCGCGGTCACAGACGCCTTCAAATTATTCAGCACTGACTCAAGATCGCTCGCCAGCTTGCTTGAGTCCACCCTCCCCTGCGAGTAGGTGTTGAACAACGCGACGGAAGAGTCAAGGATTTCCGCAAGCCTCTGAGGGGTTGCTGAGGGTGCTTCCTGAACGAAGCCCTGAACCGTGGTAAGGTCTGACCGCACCTGGGAGACCCTGACCTGACGTAGTGCGGGGTCTGCCTCATACTTCGTGACGTAGTCCAGCCTGTAATTAATCATATTAAGTAATTGCAGGAGGTAGGTAACGACCGCGTTCCTGCACTTGCTGAGGAGATCCTCGTAAGAAGCTCTTGAGACCTTAAGCTGTTCCTTGAGTGCCTTCCGCAGTTGGGGGTCGTCACCCACAGCTGTGGGGGACAGACCCAACGACTTAAGCTTATCAATAAGAACGAATAAGGAATCAACCTCTTGATCGCTCACCTGAGCGGGTACCTGAGCCTGTGCTTGAGACTGCGTCTGCTCGACGGTCTTGCCACCGAATTCCTCCTTAAACGAAACCACGACCTCGTAGGCAACCGCCGAGGACTTACCCTCCTCACCCAAAACTCTCTACCCGTGAGATATGTCCGCATTCAAGCCTTAAATTTCTGGAGTTCCCACAGCTGTGGGAGAACAAAAAGAAAAAAGGTTTTTACTTCTCGGTTAGTGCGAGTGTGATGAGTGTTAGTGCGATGAGCACGGCTATGCCTACCGGTGACGTGAGGACGTTCCCGACCACTATGAGGAATTTCGTGAGGAGGTCTGCCACGGCGGAGAGACCTGTGTTCGAGGGTTGCGGGAGCGTGACCGTCTCGTTCCCTACAGGGATTGCGGTATGGGTTGGTACGCCCCCCGTCACGTTCATGCCTACGTCATGTATTAGCGTGAAGGAGCTCGCGAACATCTTGATTATGAGTGCGAACGCGTACGCTACGGTGCCCACGATCAGGGACAGGAGTACGCCCGCCACCACGTACGACATGATTGTCTTACCGCCTACCTTGAGGCTCATCGCCTCATCGCCACGGCCTCCCTCTCAGCCCTCCCCTTGCTGTAGCCCTCGTGATACTCCTTCTCCACCTTAACCCCGAGGAGCTCCTCAACCTCCCTAGCGACCTTGTCGAGGGAGTCCCTATACCCCGCAAGCCTCACCCTGGTGCCTGGAGGCATCCTGTACTCCTTATAGAGCCTCTCAAGAGCCTCATCCGTGAAGACCTTGCCAACATCCCCGCTATGCTTCTTAGCGAGAGCAATCAGGTATTGAAGCCTTGAGATACCCCTCCCGACATCCATCCTAACCTTCACGCACCCCTCCTCATCGTAGCCCCAGCCCCTGAAGACGTCGCGCATGATCAACGCGATGAACGAAGGAAGAGTCTCAGGAGTCACCCCGCTCCCAGGAACCCAGACACCCTCATACCTACCGTAACAACTGCTCGCACCCTGATACACGTTCCTCCTCGAACCCAAACACACCACCGAGAATACATTAACTTAAACTAGCTTAAATTTCTGGAGTTCCCACAGCTGTGGGGGAATTGAAATAAAAAAGAGAGTGCGGGTTTAGGTTGCGTGCCTTCTCGCGATCTCTATTGATGAGGCTACTATGAAGGCGAGCATGGCGGTCGCTAATGCTGTGAGGTTCCTCGTGAAGACTCCCATCCCCGTCATCACGAGCCCGAAGGCTACTGCGGACATCATTATGCCTCTCGGTATCGAGCCAGTGATCCTTGTGGCGACTATCGCTACCGCGACCATCGAGCCGTAGAGGACTATGAAGGTCGGTGCACCGAAGTCGATGCTCCATGAGGGAGCCGTCGGTGCTGGCGGGGACGGGACGTAGAGTCCTGGAGCCGTGGTGGTGACCCCTACCTGTATCGGGGGCTGGATCGCCGCGACCTGGATGATGCTTACCGTCCTGGAGGACGGGTCTGCGACAACCATTAACGCGACCCCGAACGGGAAATCAAGCGGGTACTCGTCCTTAGTCACGATCACGTTGCTTACGGACACGCCCGCGACCGAGTAGCTCAGTGTGAAGCCCTTGAAGCCGACGAGCGTTACGGGTGAGGTAGTGCTTGACGGGGCTATCTGGATCCCGCTGTACGCGTACACGATGTTGGTCGGGGAGTTGAGGACTAGGTACCTCACCATGCTCCCCGCAGGCATCTTACCAGCTATCGTGACTCTGAAGGCGCCCGCCGACCAATACCTCAGAATCTCGGAGACGACAGCCCCGTACTTGTCGGCGACCCCCGTCGAGTTCCCTAGAACCGCTAGGTACGGGTAGAGGTAGTTCGGGCACGCCATGAATATGTCCAGGAACACGTGCCTCCCAACCCTATAATACGTTGAGCCGCCGAGCATGAACCCCAGCATGTAGTCGATTTCGTACACCTCGTTACTGCAACCCCACGTCAGGCCGACGTCGAGCGGGTAGCCGAGACCCGTGATGTTCGACCCGTAATACACGTTCCCGCCGTAGCGGAGGAACGGGGTCACGACACTCCCGTTCACGAGGAGCCCGACCCTGAGCGTGGCGTTCGGTATCGTGGCGTTGTCAGCGAACCCTATCTCGTAGACAGCGCCCACGGGTGCGGCACCAGGTAAGGTCTGAGCGTTTGTGATCACCGAGTACCACACCTCGACAACGCTTGAGAGCCCTTGAAGGAAGACGACCCCGTCGACGTAGGTATATTGTGCTGGGTTACCGTTCACGAACACGGCCACGGGCTTCAGTGACCCGTTATAGTGTAGCGTCACGTTACCCTTAGCCTCGGCGACTGCGTTGATCAATCCCTTCTTACTTATGTAGGACTTCAGCACAGCTGTGGTGTTCGACGTAACCGCGAACAACCCGTCAGGACTGACAGACCTCACCACGACGACGCCGGGCTTTACCGGGTTGCTGAAGACAAGGCCTGAAGTCATGTTCACGAACTCGACAGTCCCGTTCATGAAGACGTTGTACGTGTAGGTCGCTGACCCATCACGCACAGAGATGCTTACGACAGTCCCCGCGTCCCTAACGTATGCTTGTCCGTTCACGGGGCTTGAGTCGTACATGAACGAACCCGTGAACGTGACAACCCCGTGTATCTGGTCTAGCCTACTGGTAACCCTTATAGCGTCGTAGATCACCCTATGGGTCGGAGAGTCAACCGACTTAACGCCGAGCGTGCTCTCAGCGTACGAAACGACTGAGTAGTCCCTTAAAACGATCGCGTTGGGTGCGGGTATGGTTGCTCTCCACGAGCTACCGTCCCATGACGCGGGTACACCCGCCAACTCAACCCTCACCGCGTTGGAGACCGTGAGAGGGGTTCCGTCGTAGGCGTGTTTCAGCACAGCTGTGATAGACAGCGGGAGAGTGTAGTCAACCCTAGCCCCGTTCCCGACGGAGTTCCCCACAGCTGTGACGGTGTAGGAGTCGATGACGAGCTTGTCCCATATAACGGACGGATACACCTGGGGGTCGTAGAGGGCGGTTATACCGTAGCCGGACTGGGTAGCTGAGGTCACCTTGAACGTTCTCGAGCCGACCACGCTCAGCGTGTAGCTGATGTAGAACCAGCCGTTAGAGGAGTCGTA
>Ga0080004_1103423_pt1 | contig 18233 bp, 13 predicted proteins | sample WasSprMetagenome_FD_69207 | JGI IMG/M metagenome (GOLD analysis project Ga0080004, IMG submission 69207) | Sulfidic aquatic microbial communities from Washburn Spring, Yellowstone National Park, USA - WS (SPADES assembly) (version 2) | ecosystem: Environmental > Aquatic > Thermal springs > Hot...
CGTCGGCGGGCATGGGGCCGTTCGGCCGGGCCTCCGGAACCGAAGTCGCGTCCGCGCCGGCGGAGCCACGCTCGAGCTCGCGGGCCAGGCGCGCAGCGGTCTCCCGCGAGGTGAGGTAGTTCACGTAGAGGCCGTTGCGCACGAGGGGGACGCGCTGGGCGGGGACGCCCTCGTCGTCGTAACCGAAGCTCCCCAGGCCCCCGGGGATGGTGGCGTCGGCCACGATGTTGACCGCGGCCGACCCGTACTGCAGCTTCCCCAGCTTGTCGGGGGTGATGAAGCTGGTCCCGGCGTAGGAAGCCTCCGTACCGAAAACGCGGTCCAGCTCGCTGGGGTGCCCGCACGACTCGTGCACCTGCAGGGCCAGTTGCGCCGAGCCCAGGATCACGGTGGTGGTGCCCGACGGGCACTGGGGAGCCTGGAGCAGCGCCAGCGCCTCGTCCGCCACCTGCTCGGCGTGACCGGGCAGGTCCATCTCGCGCACGAACTCGAACCCGCGGGCGGCAAAGTCACCGCCGAAAGACGAGGGATAGGAACGACGCTGGACCTCACCCCCCTCGGCGGCCAGGGCCGAGATCCCTGCCCCCGTTTCCGTCTTGCTCTGTTCCACGTAGGTGCCTTCCGTGCTGGCGAAGACCTTGTCCTCGCGGAAGACCGACACCGAGCCCCGGGCCACCCTGATGCGGGGATCCTTGCGCATGAGGCGGTCGGCTTCCAGGAGGAGTTCGATCTTCTCCTCCAGCTTCACGGAAAACGGATCTTCCTTCATGGGCGACTCCCAGCGGTCCCGCACCGGATCCACGGGGGCCAGCTCCACGGGCGGGTCCGCCCGCACCGTGGCGCTGGCGCGGGCGATCTCCACCGCCTTCTCGGCGATGCGCATGACCTCCCTCTCGTCCAGGACTGAAGTGGAGGCAAAGCCCCAGGCACCGTCCACCAGCACGCGCACCCCGATCCCGCGCGACCGCGAGGCCGAAATCGACTCCACCTTCCCGTTCTTGGTGACCACTTCTTCCTCGCGGCGGGTCACCAGGCGGGCATCAGCGTAGCTGGCCCCGCGGGCCCGCGCCACCTCCAGCGCCTTGCGCAGGAGATCCTCCATCCCATCACCCCCATCTGCCCGCTCCTTCCGAAAACCGCTTCCCGGCGGGCCGCGCGCCCGACCGACCGTCGACGGTTGGCGCGCCGCACCAGCCACTGGTAGATTCTACGTCACCCAAAACGTTCCTTCCCGGGACGCCGGGGGGAGGGGATGGCTCCCGCGACGAACCAGCCCCAGCGGCGGTGCACTGCGGGGGAAGCAGCCCCAGCGGCGGTGCGCGGAGGAAGCGCCTTCAGCGGCGCTGCGCGGAGGAAGCCGCTTCAGCGGCGGTGCGCACGCGCAGGGTGCGCAGCCGGTTCAGCGCGGCGGCCACCTCCAGGGGCCGGGCCCAGGCGTAGTCCCCCGGGGGCGGTCCGGGCGGGGCGACGGCGTCCAGGCCGTCCTTTTCCAGGCGGGCGACGAGGATGTCAAGGGCCTCGCGCAGGGTGCGGCGCCCGTCCAGGCAGTTGCGCGCCATCCAGTAGAGCGCATCGCCGATGAAGCGGACCTGGCCCTCGTCCACGATCTGCTCCACGCAGTCCAGGACGATGTCCTCGCGCCCGAAGCGGATGTGCTCCGTGCCCCGGGCGGCGATCTTCACCCGGCCGCCCCGCGTCGGGTCGAGGGAATCGCCCAGGGGGTAGCGGGGCGCCGGACGCTCCATGGGTCCGGGTTCCTCGGGCTGCCGGCGGCTGGGCACCTGGACGGCGACCTCGTGGGCCCGGGCGGTCACGTCGTGGGCCCGGTAGGCGTCCATCATGATCACGGTGTCGGCCACGTCGAAGTAATCACCCGATCCCCCCATGACCAGGATGCTGGAGACGCCCAGCCGTTCCCACAGCGAGCGCACCCGGTCCAGGAAGGGGACGATGGGCTCCTTCTCCCGGGAGACCAGCATCTGCATACGGGCATCCCGGATCATGAAGTTGGTCGCGCAGGTATCCTCGTCCAGGAGGAGGACCTCGGCGCCGGCCTCCAGCGCTTCCACGATGTTGGCGGCCTGGGAGGTGGAACCGGATGCCGATTCGGTGGAGAAACAGCGCGTGTCCTGCCCGAAGGGTAGGTACGAGATGAACGGGCTGATGTCCACCTTCTCCACCCGGCGGCCGTCTTCAGCCCTGATCTTGACCGCCGTCGGCACCGTCACCACCAGTTCCCGGCCGTCCCCGGGGATGTGGTTGTACACCCCGCGCTCGAGGGCGCGCAGGAGCGTGGACTTGCCGTGATACCCTCCGCCCACGATGAGGGTGACGCCGCGCGGGATGCCCATGCCCCGCACGCGGGCGCCGCTGGGCAGGAGGAATTCCACCTCCAGGGAAGGGGGCGACTCGAAGGGGATCACCCGGCCCTCCCGGAGGGGACGGTCGGAAACGCCGCTCTCCCGGGGCAGAATGGAACCGTTGGCCACAAAGGCGACCAGCCCCCGCCCGGGCAGTTCGGACCGTATGTATTCCTGGTCCTCCGCCAGGCTGGCCCAGCGCCGCGCCTGCTCCTGGTCCACCTTCTCCCAGTAGAGGGCCGCCGTGACGGCCCGCGGCAGCTCGCCCAGCAGCATGGCCTCCGCTTCCCGGCCCAGCACGGTACGTCCGGCCGCAGGGAGCCCCACCACCAGCCTTGCCTCCACCCGCTCGTCGTTGACCGAGACGGCCGACCGCCACAGGATCTGCTGGCCGTGGGGCATCACCGCCAGAAGGCCGCTCGTCCCCGTGCCCCGGTGACCCCGGGCCTCCCGGCGCAGGGCGCCCGCCAGGGTGCGCAGCAGGAAGTCCTCCAGGCCAAGGCGCCGTGCCCTGTCCCGGTAAAGATCCCGGGGGAAGCGGGCCAGCTCCTGGGGGACCACCACCCTCACCTCGGAAGGGGAGGCGAAGGGGTCGCCCTGCACCCGCTCGACGTGCAGCCGGAAACCGGGGAACTGGTACGTCCCCTTGATGTCCAGGTAAGCTTTGTAGCCGCGGCCGTCAATGCGCCGCAGGATGGACCGCAGATCCTCGGACGTCGCCACCTGAATCCTCACCTCGTGCCGTGAAGTTGTGTCGCCGGAATTCTTCCGCCGTGACCTCCATCACCAGGCAGGGCACGAAGAGGTAAGCCTTGCCGTGACCGGCCGGACGGAACCCGCACTTTTCGTAACAGCGAATGGCCCGCAGGTTGTCCGGCATCACGCGCAGCCACACGCGCCGCACACCCAGGGTGTCGAACAGGTACCGGACCAGTGCCCGCACCGCTCGGGGCCCCAGGCCCTGGCCGCGGTAGTCCGGGTGGAGCTCGATGCCGATCTCGGCGCTCGAGCGGCGGCGGCTGAAATTCCGGTACGCGACCGTGCCGATGCGCGTGCCGTCCGGCAGGCGAACGGCGAAGGTCACCTCCACCAGGGAAAATCCCGGTTCCCTTTCCAGATACAGTCCTTCACCCCGGATGGTGCAGGATGCCGGCGTACGGGCAGAGAAAAGATACACATTCGGACCCCTCTCGCTCAAGATGCGGTGGCCGCGCAAAGGCACGCCAGCGGGGGGCGGCAGCGGGGGAGGACCGTGGGGGCGCACGGACCGGCCGTCGTCCAGAGTGATCGTACCATATTGCTGGAAGTAGATCATCCCCGCTATGAGGATGCCCGTGACGCTCTGGCCGCTTTCGCGGACCTGGAGAAGAGCCCGGAGCACGTCCACACGTACCGCATCACGCCCCTGTCCCTGTGGAACGCGGCGGCGGCCGGGCTCACCGCCGAAGACATCCTGGCCGCCCTCGACACCTACTCGCGTTACCCCGTTCCCGAAAACCTGCGCCGGGACATCATCGAGTACGTGGGCCGCTACGGGCGGCTCAAACTTTACCGGGAGGGCGACCGGCTGATCCTCCGCTCGCCCGACCCCGTGCTGCTCACCCAGATCTGGAACCACCGCCAGGTGCGGCCGTACCTGGAGGAGCCCGCCCCCGACGGGATCTACGTGGCCCCCGGGCGCCGCGGTCACCTCAAGCAGGCGCTCACCAAGGTGGGATGGCCGGTCGAAGACCTGGCCGGTTACACGCCGGGAGCCCCCCTGGAGGTCTCCCTGCGCACCCGGACCCGGGCGGGCCAGCCCTTCTCCCTGCGGCCCTACCAGCAGGAGGCGGTCGAGCGCTTCTGGAAGGGTGGGGGGCCGGCGGGGGGAAGCGGGGTGATCGTACTCCCCTGCGGGGCGGGGAAGACCATCGTCGGCCTGAGCGTGCTGGCCCGGGCCCGCACCCGCACCCTCATCCTGTGCACGGGGGTGACCGCGGCCCGCCAGTGGCGGGACGAACTGCTGGACAAGACCACCCTCCTCCCCGACGACGTCGGCGAGTACACGGGGGAGGAGAAGCAGATCCGCCCGGTGACCGTGTCCACCTACCAGGTGATGACCTACCACCCCCGCAAGAGCGAGGAGTTCCCGCACCTGAAACTGTTCGACCGGGAGGACTGGGGGCTCATCATCTACGACGAGGTCCACCTGCTGCCCGCGCCCGTGTTCCGCGCCACGGCGGAAATCCAGGCCCGCCGCCGCCTGGGCCTCACCGCCACCCTGGTGCGGGAAGACGGCCGGGAGGACGACGTCTTCTCCCTCATCGGGCCCAAGCGCTACGACGTGGCCTGGAAGGTGCTCGAGAGGCAGGGCTGGATCGCCGAAGCCACCTGCCACGAGATCAGGGTCGGCATGCCGGAGGACCTCCGCCTGCTCTATGCCGTTTCCGACGAACGGTCCCGCTTCCGCCTGGCCTCGGAAAACCCGGCCAAGCTGCCCATCGTCCACCACCTGGTGAAACTCCACCTGGGCCGCGATCCGCGGGACGGTCCCGCCCCGTCGCCGGACCCGCGCGGCACCGGGCCGGAGCGGATCCTGGTGATCGGCCAGTTCCTGGAGCAACTGGCCCAGATCGCCCAGTCCCTGGGGGCACCCCTCATCACGGGCACCACCCCCAACCGGGAGCGGGAGAAGCTTTACCGCCGGTTCCGCGAGGGCGACCTGCACGTGCTGGTGGTTTCCAAGGTGGCCAACTTCGCCCTGGACCTGCCCGAGGCCAGCGTCGCCATCCAGGTCTCCGGGACTTTCGGTTCCCGCCAGGAGGAGGCCCAGCGCCTGGGACGCATCCTGCGCCCCAAGGCCTCGGGAATTCCCGCCACCTTTTACACCCTCGTGTCCCGGGAGACGAAGGAGCAGGAGTTCGCCCAGAAGCGCCAGCTCTTCCTCACCGAGCAGGGGTACCGCTATTCCATCCACTACGATGAGGACGTGCTGGCGGGCCGGGTCCCACTGCCCCCCCGCGGGAGAGGGGGATCCTCGTGAGCGGCGCCCCCATGCCGGTGCGGCACCTGGATACTTTCCTTCCGCCCGCACCCACCCTGAGCGAATGCCTGGCGGCGGCTCCGCCCTGGTACCTCGATCTGCTGCGAGCGCGCCACGGGGCTCTCGGGTCCATCGAGGACGTATACGCCTCCCTCCTGGAACCGGAGCGCCTGACCCACGTGCTGGGCGGACTCGACCCCCTCGAGAAAACGGCCTTCTGGCTGGTGGGAACCCTCAACGCGGGCAGGGGGATCCCGGTAGAGCAGTGCTGGGCCGTCCTGGGAGAAATCACCGGGCAGCGGCAGCGACGCTTCCAACCCACCCTGGACTCCCTCCGACGCCGGGGACTGGTCTTCGTGGGCCACCACGACTACCGGGCCGTGTACTTCATCCCGCGGGACGTGCGTGCGGCCGCCGAGGAGATGTTCTTCCGCCGCGTGGTGGCGGGGGCATCGGAGCCAGAAGCGGCGTACCGGGGTACCGGCCACCCCGCCACCGCCGTGCGCGACCTCCACCTCTTCCTGCTCGCTGTCACCCGCGGAGAGATCAGGCTGACCCGCCAGGGGGAGATTTACCGCCGGCAGCAGATGCGCCTGGCACGCCTGTTGGGGTGGCCGGGCTGGGGGCCGGCCGACCGCCCGTCCCCACGCGAAGATTGCCTGGCCGCCCGCATGAGCGTCCTGTGGGAATACGCCCTCGCCCGCCACCTCATAGAGGACCACCCCGACGGGGTCAGGCCGACACCTGTGCTGCGCAAATGGACGGGCCTCTCGTGGGCCGAGCGCTGGCTGGACATGGTGGAACTCCACATGCAGCGCGGCGCCGGCTGGTACCAGAACCTGTTCACCCTGCTGCAGATGCTGCTCTGGGCACCGCCGGGCAGGTGGCTCCCCCTGGGGAGCGTCTCCCCGGTCCCGGGCACCCGGTCACTCCCGGCCGCCGTGACCGAGCCCGTCGCCCAGCGCGTCCGCACCCTGGAATTCCTGGGCATCCTCGAAGCGGCAGAAGGTCCCGACCTCTCCGTCAGGGCCGTGCGCCTCACGCCCGTGGGCAGGACGTACCTGGACGCAGTGTTCGGCGGCGGGGAGGCCTGTTTCGCCGGGCTGCTCCCCGACGACGAATCTTCCTTCATCGTGGCGCCCAACTTCGAGGTGGTGGCCCCCTTCACCCTGCACCCCCGCACCCTGCTGGAACTGGGAGCCCTCGCCGACCTGGCCCAGGCCGACCAGGCCCTGGTGTTCCAGATCAACCGCGCCTCCGTGTATCGGGCCCTCAAGGCGGGGATGGACGGTGAAGCCGTGCTGGCCGTCCTGGAGAAGGGCAGCCAGCACCCCCTGCCCCAGAACGTGCAGGCTTCGATTCGCGAGTGGGCGGCGGCCTACGGGCGGGTGTGGCTGGCCCGCTTCCACCTCCTGCGCTGCGCCGATGCCGAGACCGCGGCCCGCCTCAAGGTCCTGCCCCGCCTGCAACCGTACCTGGCGGGGGAACTGACCCCACGGGACCTCATCCTGCGCGAGGGCGACCCCGCCGTCGTCTACGAGATCCTGGAGCGCGAGGGGTTCCTGCCCCGGGCACAGCTCGAGGTGGCCCCTCCCCTGGACGGCGAAGCTCCCCCCGCTCCCGATCAGGCCGAGGCGGCCTCGCCGGCCACCCACTCCGCCCGCTGGCGGGTCGGACGCGCCCTGGCGGACGGCTGGCAGAGCCGGCCTGGCCTCCCGGGCCGCCGGCGCCAGGACGAAATCTCCCCCGGTCGGGCACCCTCACAGCCGCCCATCCGGGTCGTCCCCTCCGACTGGTTCGACCTCCCCGGCCGCCGCTGACCGCACCCTGCCGCCGGCGCCGCAGGGGGCCCGGCACGCCCCCTCACGGGGCGGCCGGCAAGGCACGGGTTCCGCCTTTCCCGCAACGCGGCGAACTATCCTCCCGGGCCCCGCAGGAGGGACAGGAGGCGGGGGCGCCGGGAAAGGTAGACCAGAAGGGGATAACCCAGGCCGTAGCAGGCGACCAGCTCGCCCAGGCCCACCCAGCCCCAGCCGACGGGCAGGGGCACGCTCAGGCCCAGGAGCCGGGGCACGTAGGTACCCACGACCAGGGCGTTCAGCACCACCGGGGGCAGGGGCGCCAGCCAGGGCGCCCGCACCCGGGAGGTCAACCAGGCGGCCGCCAGCGTGGTCAGACTGCCCAGCACCATGTCCACCGGACCGAGGCCTCCCGCCACGTTCGCGGCCAGGCAACCCACGAACAGGCCCCAGATGGCCGGCCGGGAAACGTAGGGCAGGACGGTGAGCGCCTCCGCCACCCGCACCTGGATCATGCCGTAACTGATGGCCTGCAGCGGGGGAAGGAGCGTCAGGGCAGCGTAGGCCGCACCAATGAGGGCCACCCTGCCCCAGTACGCGGCCACACCGGTTCCCCGCGCGCGGCCACCCGGCCGACCCGCCTTACCGCTGGAATTCGCGCCGCGCTCACCCACGCTCGCGACCCTCCTCCATTCGGAAGCACGCGTCGCCGTTCCCGCGCGGGCCCCCACCGTGCGAACCGGAGGACGTCGGCGCCAGCCCGGGGCCCGCCTGCCCGGATGGAACCGGGAAGGCGGCGATGTCGCGGCGGTAGTGCATGCCCGCGAAGGAGATGCGGGCACAGGCCCGGTACGCTCGCTCGCGAGCTTCCTCCAGGCTGCGGCCGCACCCCGTCACCCCCAGCACCCGTCCGCCTGCGGTGAGGAGCCGGCCGGCCTCGTCCTGCGCCGTCCCCGCCTCGAATATGACCACGCCCGGCACCTCGGCGGCCCGGTCCAGCCCGCTGATGGGCACACCCCGCCGGTAAGAACCGGGGTATCCCTCGGAAGCGATCACCACGCACACGGCGCAGCGGTCGTGCACCCGCACCTCGCGCCGGGGGAGTTCCCCCCGGGCGGCAGCGGCCAGCAGCTCGCCCAGGTCCTCGTCCAGCAGAGGCAGGATCACCTGAGTTTCGGGATCTCCGAAGCGACAGTTGAATTCGAGCACGGCGGGCCCGTCGCGGGTCAGCATGAGCCCGGCATAGAGCACGCCCCGGTAGGGGAATCCCTCCCGCGCCATGCCCCTGATGGCGGGGGCGATGACTCTCTCCCTCACCGCCTCGAGCACCCCGGCGGGCAGCGTCACCGGGGCGTAGGCGCCCATGCCACCGGTGTTGGGGCCGGTGTCGCCGTCGAAAGCCCGCTTGTGGTCGCGGGCGGGGGGCAGCAGCATGTAGCTCTCGCCGTCGCACAGGGCCAGCACCGAGAGTTCCTGCCCCTCCAGGCGATCTTCCACCACCACCACGCGGCCGGCCTCCCCCAGGACCAGGTGCTCCAGGAGGTCGGTGGCCGCCTTCACGGCCTCGTCGGGCGTGGCGCACACGAAGGCACCCTTGCCCGCCGCCAGTCCGTCGGCCTTCACCACCACCGGCCGCCCGCGGGACTCTATGTACGCCCGCGCCCGGGCCGCATCGGTGAAGATCTCAAAGGGGGCGGTGGGGATGCCGTGGCGGGCCATGAACTCCTTGGCGAAGGCCTTGCTCCCCTCGATGCGGGCGGCATCCCGACTGGGCCCGAAGAGCAGCAGGCCCGCCCGGGCGAAGACGTCCGCGATGCCGCGCACCAGGGGCTCCTCGGGCCCCACCACGGTCAGGTCGATCCCTTCCCGGGAGGCAAAGTCGCGCAGGCCCTCCAGGTCGGTGGCAGCCACCCCCACGTTGGTGGCCAGGGCCCCCGTGCCCGCGTTCCCGGGGGCGCAGAAAAGGTCGGTGACGGAAGAACCCTGCCCCAGCTTCCACACCAGGGCGTGCTCCCGTCCCCCGCCGCCGACGACCAGCACCTTCAAGCCACCACCCCCCGTACAGGTTCAGTGCATGAAGCGGGACGCACCCCGGTCGGCAGGGGCTCAGTGCAGGAAGTGACGGACCCCGGTGAACAGCATGGCCAGACCGGCGCGGTCGCAGGCGGCCACCGACTCGGCATCCCGCACGCTGCCACCCGGCTGCACGATGGCGGTGACGCCGGCGCGCACGGCCTCTTCCACCACGTCCGGGAAAGGGAAGAACCCGTCCGATGCCATCACCGCACCCCGGGCCCGGGGGCCCGCCCGCGTCAGCGCCAGCCGGGCCGCGTCGACCCGGTTGGGCTGCCCCTGCCCTATCCCCACGGTGGCCCCGTCCCTGGCCAGCACGATGGCGTTGGAACGCACGTGCCTGGCCACCCTCCAGGCGAAGGCCAGGTCAGCCAGTTCCCGGGAGGTGGGGCGACGGACGGTGACGCACCGCCAGTTCGAGGGGTGGTCGCCCTCGACCGTGCGGTCGGCCTCCTGCACCAGCACCCCGCCGTCGATCTGGCGCAGGTGCCACGAAGTGACCTCCCCCGCCGGGCCGGCGCCGGACGCGGCGGGGACCTCGAGCAGCCGCACGTTCTGCCGGCGGCCCAGGTGCCACAGGGCTTCTTCCGTGAAGGCGGGCGCCACCACCACCTCCAGGAAGATATCCGCCATCGCCGCGGCGGCGGCCTCGTCCACCGTCACGTTGAAGGCCACGATCCCCCCGAAGATGGACACCGGGTCGCCCTCCCGGGCGCGGCGGAAAGCGGAGGCGGCGTCGTCCCCGGTGGCGCAGGCGCAGGGCACGGCGTGCTTGACCACCACGGCGACCGGCCGGGTGCCCTCGAACTCCCGGGCCAGCTCCCAGGCAGCACTGGCGTCGGCCAGGTTGTTGTAAGAGAGTTCCTTGCCCTGCAACTGCCGGGCCGCGGCCAGACCTGCCGCCGGGACCCCCACCGGGCGGTACAGGGCGGCCCGCTGGTGGGGATTCTCCCCGTACCTCAGGGGGCGCACCAGTTCCCAGCCCGCGTAGAACTCCTGCGGGAACCCTCCTGCGGCCGCGGGCGCAGCGCCAACCGGAGCGGGGCCGGCGGCGGCCGCGAGAGCGGGGCCGGCGGCGGACAGGTACTGGCTCACCAGGTAGTCGTAGGCCATGGTGTGCCGGAAGGCCTCCGCCGCCAGGCGGCGGCGCAAGCGCCCCTCCTCGTCGGCGGGGAGGAGCCCCGCCGCTTTCCTCCGCAGGGCGTCCAGCACCGGACCGTACTGGTCGGGCCGGCACACCGCCAGCACGTGGAGGAAGTTCTTCGCCGCCGCCCGCAGCAGGGCGGGGCCGCCGATGTCGATCATCTCCAGGGCAGCCTCCAGGCCAGCCCCCCCGGCCACCGTCTCGCGAAACGGGTAGAGGTTGACCGCCACCAGGTCGATGGGCCGGCCACCCACGTCACGCAGCTCGGCCATGTGGGCGGGACTGTCCCGGCGGGCCAGGATACCCGCGTGGATCACGGGGTGGAGGGTCTTCACCCTGCCGTCGAGCAGGGCCCCGAAGCCCGTGACCTCGTCGATCCCCGTCACCGGTATCCCGGCCCGGGCCAGCCGGTCGGCCGTGCCCCCGGAAGCCAGGATGCCGAACCCGAGGTCGACCAGGCCGCGGGCGAAATCCTCCACGCCCGTCTTGTCCCACACGCTCAGGATCGCCCAACGCCGTTCCCCCATCTCATCTCCTCCTCACGGCGGTCTTCGTCGCGCTCAGCGGCTGGCGGGAGGATGATGACCCGGCGCCCCTCTATGCGCAACCGCCCCTCGGCGTACAGGCGGATGGCCTCCGGGTAGATGCGGTGTTCCTGCTCGAGGATGCGGCCGGCCAGGGTCTCGGGAGTATCATCCCCCAGAACGGGCACGGCGGCCTGCAGCACGATGGGGCCGGCGTCTACCTCGGGCACCACGAAGTGCACCGTGCAGCCGGCCACCTTAACCCCGTACTCCCACGCCTGCCGCTGCGCCTCCAGGCCCGGGAAGGCGGGCAGCAGCGAGGGATGGATGTTCAGCACCCTGCCCTCCCATTCCTCCAGGAAGGCGCGCCCCAGGACACGCATGTACCCGGCCAGGCACACCAGTTCCACCCCGTGCTCTTTCAGGATGCGGCTGATCTCCGCTTCGAATTCCCTCTTTTTCCTTCCCCGGGGGTCCACGAACACCGCCGGGACACCCGCCCGCCGCGCCCGTTCCAGGGCAGGCGCGGCCGGGTTGTCGCTCACCACCACCGCCACCCGGGCTGGTATTTCGCCCCGGGCGCAGGCGTCCAGGATGGCCTGGAGATTGGTACCGCGCCCCGACGCCAGCACCCCCACGTTCAGCACAGCAGCAGGCCCTCCCCCGGCTCCACCCATCCCACCCGGTAGACCTGTTCCCCGGCACGGCTCAGGATCTCCACCGCCAGGTCGGCCTCGTCCCGATCCACCACCAGCACGAATCCCAGGCCCATGTTGAACACGCGCCACATCTCCTCCTCGGGGACGGGTCCTTCCCGGCGCAGGAGGTGGAAGATCTCGGGGATCGGCCAGGAACCCTTCCGGATGACCACGCGGCATCCCCGGGGGATGACGCGGGGGACGTTCTCCACCAGCCCTCCCCCGGTGATGTGGGCCATGGCGTGCACCGCGACCCGCCCGAGCAGGTCGAGCACGGGCCGCACGTAAATGCGGGTGGGTTCGAGCAGGACCTCCCCCAGGGTCCTGCCGCCCAGTTCGGGACAGGGCCGGTCCAGCCGGCCCCGGCCGGCGGACCCGTCGGGCATGAAGATGCGGCGCACCAGGGAGAAACCGTTGGAATGGAGGCCCGAGGAGGCCAGCCCCAGCACCACGTCACCGGGGCGGACGGAAGAACCGTCGATGAGCCGCGACCGCTCCACCACCCCCACGGCAAACCCGGCCAGGTCGTACTCGCCCGGGGCGTACAGCCCGGGCATCTCCGCGGTCTCGCCCCCGAGCAGGGCGCAACCCGCCCGCCGGCAGCCTTCCGCCACCCCGGCCACCACCTCGGCCACCCGCTCGGGATCCAGCTTCCCCACGGCCAGGTAGTCGAGGAAGAACAGGGGCTCGGCGCCGTGGGCCAGGATGTCGTTGACGTTCATGGCCACGCAGTCGATGCCCACCGTGTCGTGCCTGTCCAGGGCGAAGGCCAGTTTCAGCTTGGTCCCCACCCCGTCCGCCCCCGCCACCAGCACCGGCTCCCGGTAACCCGAGGGCAGGCGGCAAAACCCCCCGAAACCGCCTATTTCACCCAGCACCTCGGGCCGAAAGGTGCTGCGCGCCAGGGGGGCGATGAGCTTGACCGCGCGGTTGCCGGCTTCAATGTCCACGCCCGCACTCCGGTAGTCAAGGGCGCCCCGTTCCCCGTCGGTCCGGTTGCCCGCGCTCTCCGGCACCCCTCACACCCCCCGCGGGAAGCGTCCCCGCTCGAACAGCAGCTTGTCCAGAGCCACGGGAACGGGCACCACGTACTCGCCCGTGAAGCAGGCCAGGCAGTAGCGGTCCAGCGGCCGGCCCAGCGCTTCGGCCAGCCCCTCCACGGGCAGGTAGGCCAGGCTGTCGGCCCCCACCAGGCTGCGGATTTCCTCCACGTCCCTGTCCGCCGCCACCAGCTCACCGTGGGCCGAGGTGTCGATGCCGTAGTAGCAGGGGAACCGGTACGGGGGCGAGGATATGCGCAGATGCACCTCGCGGGCCCCCGCCTCCCGCAGCAGGCCCACGATGTACCGGGAGGTGGTCCCGCGCACGATGGAGTCGTCCACCAGGATCACCCGCTTGCCCTCCACCACCCGCCGGAGGGGGTTGAGCTTCAGGCGCACGGCCAGCGCCCGCCCCTCCTGCCGGGGTTCGATGAAGGTCCGGCCGATGTACCGGTTTTTCACCAGGCCCATCTCGTAGGGGATGCCGGCCTCCTCCGCGTACCCGGTGGCGGCGGACACGCTGGAGTCGGGGACGCCCGTCACCAGGTCGGCGGGCACGGGTGCGACCCGGGCCAGCACCCTCCCCAGTTGCTTGCGGACGGAGTGGACGTTCAGCCCCTCCAGGTCGGAGTCGGGACGGGCGAAGTAGATGTACTCGAAGACGCAGAGGGCGGGCCGACCGGGAGGAGCGATCCGCTGGGAGACCATCCCTCCTGGGGTGATGACCACCATCTCGCCGGGCTCCACGTCCCGCACGAACTCCGCCCCCACCGCGTCGAAAGCACAGCTCTCCGAAGCCAGGCACCAGGCCCCGTCCAGCTTCCCCAGGGAGAGGGGGCGGATGCCGTTGGGATCGCGGGCACCGATCATCGCGCCCGGGCTGAGGAACAGGAGGGCATAGCCGCCCTTCACCTCCGCCAGGGAACCCGCCACCGCCTCCGTCAGCTCACGGGACGGCCGCCGGGCGATGAGGTGGGCGATCACCTCCGTGTCCAGGGTGGTCTGAAAGATGGACCCCTGGGCTTCCAGTTCGTCCCTCAACTGGGGGGCGTTCACCAGATTGCCGTTGTGGGCCAGGGCCAGCATACCCCGGTGGTAGCGGATCACCAGGGGCTGGGCGTTTACGGGGTCGGAGGATCCGAAGGTGGAGTAGCGGACGTGGCCGATGGCAGCCTGCCCCGCCATATCGCGCAACACGCCCTCGGTGAAGACCTCCGAAACCAGCCCCATGCCCTTGTGCAGCCGCAGCTGCCCGTCCCTGACGCTGGCCAGCCCGGCGCTCTCCTGGCCCCGGTGCTGCAGGGCAAACAGCGCCACGTGGGTCAGGTGTACCGCCTGGGGATGCCCCCAGATCCCGAAGACGCCACACTCTTCACGCAACCGACCGCCACCCCGCTCTCGCTCTTGGCCCCGACGCCACCACCCGGCCGTGCGTCACCGGGCCACGGGTTCGCTTCCGGCCACGAGACGGGGGATGCTCTCCCGCCACAGCTCCCGGAGGCGCGCCACCGGCGCGTCGAGGAGAACCCGCCCGTTCACGCCCAGGCGCAGGCGTTCTCCCCGCACCCACCCCACCGGCTGGGCGTGCACCCCCAGGGCCCGCGCCAGCCGGTCCAGGCGGGGCCAGTCACCCGGCCGGCAACTGACCACCACCCGGCCGGTGCTCTCGCCGAACAGCACGGCGTCCGGACGAACGCCCGCCGCCGGCACGTCCGCCTCCACCCCCAGGAGCGTGCCGCCTGCCCCGGCCCCCGCCGGGGACCCGGCGGTCGAAGCGAAGCAGCACTCGGCCAGGGCCACGGCCAGGCCGCCCTCCGAGACGTCGTGGGCGGAGGCCAGGCTGCCCTCCCGGGCCGCCTGGACCAGCAGGGCGATCAACCCCCTCTCCGCCCTGAGGTCGGGGATGGGAGGCTGCCCCGCCACCAGTCCGTGCCATACCGCCAGGTATTCGGAGCCACCCAGGCCCTGCCACCCCCGGTCGGTATCCGGCCGCAGCGGCGGTCCGAGCAGTACCACCATGTCCCCCGTGCGCTTGAAACCGGGCGTCACCACCCTCCGCACGTCCCCGAGCAGCCCGACCATCCCCACCACCGGGGTGGGGTACACCGCCTGCTTCCCAGTCTGATTATAAAAGCTAACGTTGCCCCCGGTCACCGGCGTCCCCAGTTCCCGGGCGGCCTCGGCCATCCCCTCGATGACGCGGGCGAACTGCCACATCACCCCCGGGTCCTCGGGGCTACCGAAGTTGAGGCAGTTGGTGAGCCCGATGGGCTCCGCCCCCACGCAGGCCACGTTGCGGGCCGCCTCGGCCACGGCGGCGGCGCCCCCCGCCCGGGGGTCCAGCCAGCACCAGCGGCCGTTGCCGTCGGTCGCGACCGCCACCCCGCGCCACGTCCCCTTCAGGCGCAGCACCGCCGCGTCGGCCCCCGGGGCCACCACCGTATTGATCTGCACCATGTGGTCGTACTGGGTGAACACCCACTCCTTGCTGGCCACGTTGGGCGAGGCGAGCAGCTTCTCCAGGATGGCGGGGAAGGCCTCCTCGGCTGGCACGGGCACGCTGCCCGGCTCGCGCTCGCGGGCGCGGGCGGCTTCCTCAGGCTCCACCTGCGGGGGGCTGTAGGTCGGCGAGCCCGCCGCCAGCAGGGCGACCGGCACTTCGGCCACCACCGCGTCCCCCTCGCGCACCCGGAAGAGGCCCCCTTCGGTGACCCGACCGATCACGGCCGCGGGGACGTCCCAGCGCCGGAACACGGCCAGCACTTCCTCCTCGCGTCCCTTCTCCACCACGAGGAGCATGCGCTCCTGGGACTCTGACAGCATCACCTCGAAGGGCGTCATCCCCGGCTCCCTTCGCGGTACCAGGGAAATGTCGATCTCGACCCCGGTGCCGGCCCGGGCCGCCGCCTCGGCGCACGCCGCGGTGAGGCCGGCCGCCCCCAGGTCCTGCAGGCCCACCACCGCCCCGGTCTCCAGGGCGGCAAGACACCCCTCGATGACGATCTTCTCCATGAAGGGGTCGCCCACCTGAACGGCCGGCCGCATGCGGTCAGCCTTCTCGTCGAAGGTGCGGGAGGCCAGCAGCCCCGCCCCGTGGATCCCGTCCCTCCCGGTGGGAGACCCCACCAGGATGAGGGCGTTGCCCGGGCCGCCAGCCCGCCCCCTCAGGAGCCGGTCGCGCGGGACCAGCCCCAGGCACATCACGTTGACCAGGGGGTTGTGCTGGTACGCGGGGGCAAAGGCCACCTCTCCCCCCACGGTGGGCACGCCAATGCTGTTGCCGTACGAAGCGATTCCGGCCACCACCCCGCTGAAAAGGTAGCGGGTGAGCGGCGAGGCCGGGTCGCCGAAGCGCAGGGAATCCAGCAGGGCCACCGGGCGCGCACCCACCGCCAGGATGTCCCGCACGATCCCCCCGATGCCGGTGGCCGCACCCTGGAAGGGCTCCACGAAGGAGGGGTGATTGTGGGACTCGATGCGCAGGGCCAGCGCCACCGGTTCGTCGATGTCCAGCACCCCGGCGTTCTCGCCCGGCCCCTGCAGCACCCGCCTGCCCTGCGAGGGTAGCTGGCGCAGCAGCAGCCGCGAGTGCTTGTACGCGCAGTGCTCGGACCAGAGGACGGAAAACATCCCCAGCTCGGTCCAGTTGGGATGCCGACCCAGCCCGTCCACGATGAGGGCGTACTCGTGGTCGGTCAGCCCCAGCTCCCGCCAGGCCTGGCGGGCAGCCACCTCATCCTGGCTCAACCCACTCATCATCGCCGCATCACCCCCTCCTGCGGCTGCGGAGCCATTCCACCACCGACTGGAAGATGAGCCTGCCGTCCTCGCTGCCGAGGATCGCCTCCGCCGCCCGCTCGGGGTGTGGCATCATGCCCAGCACGTTACCGGCGGCGTTGCGTACCGCCGCAATGTTCCCCACCGAGCCGTTGGGGTTGGCCTCGGGGACCACCTCGCCCGCGGGGGTGCAGTACCGCATCCCCACCTGCCCCCGGCCTTCCGCCCCGGCCAGCCCTGCTCTGGCTGGACGGCAAGGCTTTGGCCCTCCTCGCTTTGACTGCTTAGTGGGTGGACGGGGCTAAGCCGACAAAGTCGCAAACCAGGCTAACACTGTATCCCTGTTCCGTCCACCTGTCCACTATTTCGACTTTGTCGGCTACTGAGGGTTTGCTTTTTGCTTCAGCTCCCGCAGGATGGCCAGCTCCAGCTCCTTCTCGGCCAGGATTCTCTTAAGCCGCTCGTTCTCTACGCTAACGTGCCTTAGCCTCTCCTCCAGCTCCTTAAGCCGCTTCGCCTTGGCCTTGGGCAGGCTTACTACCGACCCGTTCTTGCGCCGTTTGGCCATCCAGGTGTAAAGAGCCATTTGCCCTAACCGGCGGGCCAGGCGTAGCAAGGGATTCCGGCCAAAGGAACTAAGTTTTTACCCCAGGGGCATGGCCTAGATTCAAGGCCTTGGAGGGGCAGGCAGGAGTGATACGGCAAAATTGACCCCAAAGGGAGGAACAAAAGAAGGGGTGAGCTCCCTTCCCTCGAATCTTTGTAGCAAGGGCAAAAGAACCAGGGAGGGATCACCCCATGGCCATTATACCACAACTGAGGCTGTTTGGGTGGGAAGAAATCGAGGAACTGGGGGATCTGGAGCGGCTGCAATTGGTCTTAAAGAACCTGCCGGACGAAGAGCTAATGCGGGATCTAGAAAGGGAGCGCAAAAACGGACGGGACGGCTACCCGGTGCGGGCGGTATGGAACTCCATATTGGCGGGCATAGTCTACCAGCATCCCTCGATAGAGAGCCTAAGGCGGGAACTAAGGCGAAACGCCCAGTTACGGCAGTTGTGCGGTTTTGATCCCGCCCGGGGCGAAAAGGCGGTACCGCCGGCCTGGGTGTACAGCCGGTTTCTAAAGAAACTGATGGCCCGCCAAAACTTGCTAGAGGCGATGTTCAACCGGCTGGTAGAAGAACTGGCCAAACAACTTCCCGACTTTGGCCGCATACTGGCCATAGACGGAAAAGCCCTAGCCAGCTTTGTCCGAGGCAGAAAGCGCCAAGCGACTAAAGTCAAACCCGACGGCCGACGGGAGCTAGATGCCGACTGGGGGCAAAAGACCCTGCGGGTAGAAAGAGAAGACGGCAGCACCTGGGAAAAGGTGGTTCGCTGGTTTGGTTTTAAGCTTCATCTGGTGGTGGACGCCATCTACGAATTACCGGTAGCCTTTAAGGTCACCCGGGCCTCGGCCAGCGAAATAAAGCAAGGCCACCGGCTCATAGACCAAATGGCCGAACAGGCACCCGCTATCCTCAAAAGGTGCGAATACTGGCTAGCAGACCGGGGCTATGACGACGGCAAACTTCACACCAAGCTATGGGACGAACACGCCATAAAGCCGGTCATAGACATCCGCAACCTGTGGCGAGACGGGGAAGAGACCGGGCTTTTAACCGGCTGGGACAATGTGGTTTACGACTATAAAGGTCAGGTGTACTGCTACTGTCCCCAGACCGCACAGCGCCGGCCCATGGCCTACGGGGGGTTTGAGAAGGAGCGGGGCACCCTAACGTGCCGGTGGCCGGG
>Ga0080004_1160814_pt1 | contig 18226 bp, 23 predicted proteins | sample WasSprMetagenome_FD_69207 | JGI IMG/M metagenome (GOLD analysis project Ga0080004, IMG submission 69207) | Sulfidic aquatic microbial communities from Washburn Spring, Yellowstone National Park, USA - WS (SPADES assembly) (version 2) | ecosystem: Environmental > Aquatic > Thermal springs > Hot...
AACCCCCGAGCTTGAAAACGAACTCAAAAAACACCTTAGGTCAACTATAGGCCCTCTTGTTGCGTCAGATGCTACAATAATTTTTGTAGACACGCTCCCAAAAACTAGGAGCGGAAAAATTATGAGAAGACTTTTGAAAGCGATAATCACGGGGGCAAGACTCGGAGATGTCACGACTCTAGAGGATGCGGAGTCTATCAGGGAAATAGAGGAGGCCTTCACTCGCATGAAAAAGGCACTGGAGAAACAAGAGGGTTGAGCATCTTATTTTTCCCGCCCAAAATCAAATGTCTCTCGATAAGGCGAAGACAATTAAGCCAGCTATTTGACAGTTGTGATTTTCACCTGTTCAACTCCTCGGAGTGCGCCCAAGGCGTCTGTAAGTTTTTTGATGGCTTTACCCTGCCCCCTAACAATTAGAATTTCCAAGCAATTTTCCTCATCAAGATGAATATGCTGAACCGCGGTCAAAATCTGTCTGTAGTGGTGCTGTATATCCACTAAGCTGTCAGTTAGGCCCCGAAACGTGTGTTTGTAAAGCAGAGTAATAATCCCTATACGCTCCCCCTTAAGCTCACTTCGCCACTTATAGCTCGTTAAAAAATCCCTTATCGCATCCCGCACTGCTTCAGATCTGCTTGAGTAAGCTTGTTTCTTGACAACATAATTAAGTTCTTCAAAGAGACTCTGAGGTAACGTCAAACTCATCCGAGTTAATTTTTCCGGCATTCCACCCCCTCCCTAAAATTCACTCTCATACTTTTGAATTTTCCCTTTATTGCGAGATGCTGGGACCGACTGGAAACTGGGAGGAAAAAGCTTAAAAAAATCTTAGGGCAATTTTCGCGGTTTGCCTTTTCATCTTTGCCCAAAAGATCTAGAGGGTCCTTTTTAATGTACATTTTGAATTGAGCTGTCTTAGAACAAGAAGTTTTGTATGCGCGCACAAGCGGCTCCATGCGAGGCCACAACATGGTCAGCACGCGAGCTGATGTAAACAATTAAGATGTTTCAAAGGAAAACACTTCGCATTCTAAACTGTTACAGATACTTCTTAATATCGAAAAATTGAAAAAGTTATGCATGCACCCACTGAAAGAAATTTTTGGAGTAAGTAGGCCCATAATAGGCATGGTCCATCTTCCACCTCTTCCTGGATCCCCAAAATATAGAGGTCAGAGTACAGATCATCTTTTAGAATTTTCGCTCTCAGAGGCTAAAAAGCTGGAAAATGGAGGGGTGGATGGTCTAATTATTGAAAATCTAGGCGACGCACCATATTTAAAATCAAACGTCGGCCCGGAAACCATCTCCATAATGACGCTCATCGCCTGCAAAATAGCCAACTCCGTCAAAATTCCCGTGGGCGTAAATGTCCTTAGAAATGATGCTAAAGCGGCCTTAGCCATAGCCCACGCTTCGGGCGGGAAATTCATCAGGGTTAACGTTTTCACTGACACCATGGTAACAGAACAGGGGATTATAGAGCCGGTTGCTCCGGAATTGCTCAGATATCGTGGCATACTAAAAGCCGAGGAAGTGAAGATCTTCGCTGACGTGCAGGTCAAGCACGGCATCGCGCTAGTGAAGAAATCAATTGAACAATCTGCCCAAGATGCGGCGTACAGAGGTCGAGCGGACGCTTTGATAATCACGGGTGAACAAACTGGTGCGGAGCCAAAATTAGATGATTTGATCCGGGCGAAAGAAGCGGTGAGGGACAAACCGATCCTAATAGGGAGTGGAGTAAACGAAGAAAATGTGGTTAGACTTTTGCCGCATGCAGATGCCGCCATCGTCGGCACATACTTTAAAAAAGATGGGATAACCTCGAATCAAGTTGATGAGGAAAGAGTCAAAGGATTAATGGAAAAGGTTAAGTCGCTGCGAAGCGTTCTCTGAATTCTAAACATCAGATTACTTAAGGAAGACTGAACTTGTCTCCTTTTCAGTCTTGAGCACGATCAAAGTTCTAGTTGATGCGACGCCGGGGATTTCATCTATTTCGTGTAACAATTCGTTTAACTTTGATGTATCCTCGGTGATCAATTTCGCTAAAAGATCGTGCTCGCCCGCTACCTCGTGTATCTCAAGTATTTCTGCTCTCGACGCTAACTTATTGATAACCTCGCCACAGCTGCCTGGGGATGTCGATATTCCTATGAAAGCTTTGAGTTTTTTACCAACCTTGTCCTTATTGACGACGACTACGAACCTTTCGATAACTCCGGAATCAATAAGTTTTTTTATCTTTTTGTGAACGCCTGATGAACTTATCTTCACCTTCTCAGCAATTTTTGAATAAGGGATTTTTGCATCCTCTTGAAGCAGGTTTAGTATTTTGAAATCCAATTCGTCAAGCTCCGTTTTTTCCAAGTTATCCCCTCATTTGGTAGATTTGTGGATAATATTTATTTTTTTCAATATTTAAGATATTTTTATCCACTTTTATATTTTTTTTAGTAAAATTTATATACCAAACAAGAAGAATTTGTAAGGCGATTGCATGGAATCGATTGAGGCCCTTGCCAAACGCGCCAGATTCGCTTTGGTTATGGGCATAGGCGGGGGAGGCGACGTGGTCGGCGCGATTCCTACCTCCCGCTATCTTCGTTTGCTCGGGATCAAAACGATCTTGGGGGGATTGACATGGGAGAGATACGTCGTCGATCCGGAACCTGGACCAAGGAAAATGGATGAGATCGAAAACATAACGCTCATCTCCCCGACAGTCGGGCTAGCCAATCCTCTCACAAAAACCAAAAAAGGCATACGATTCACGGAGTCGATTGTTGCAGAGGCTTTAGGGGAGGAAACTATCCTCGTAGATTTAAATCAGGGGGTTCAGGGCGTGATCTCAGGTTTGAACGAAGCAATTTCGAAATTGGGCATCGATCTTTTCGTGGGCGTGGATGTAGGCGGAGATGTGCTCGCGGAGGGGACTGAAAGCGGCTTGCACAGCATGCTTGCTGACAGCGTGATGCTTGCATCGATGGTGAACTTGAATGTCCCGGCGGTTTTAGGAGTTCTGGGCTATGGAAGCGATGGGGAACTCAATCATGAACGCCTAAATGAAATAGTCGCGCGCATTGCGAAATATGGTGGCTACCTGGGGGCGCGGGGTCTAACCCCTGAAGACGTGAAAGTGCTGGAGCAAATAATCGGGAAAACCAAGACCGAAGCCACAGCCCTCGCCGTTGACGCCGCAAAGGGAAGAATTGGAGAAGTCCAAATAAGAGGAGGATACCGCAAAGTTTATTTGACCCCGATGTCATCGATAACTCTATTTTTCGACCCAAAGGTGGTGTTTAACTTTATAAGCAAAGTGGCAAAGGAGCTCGTGTACACGCGCTCATTGGACGAAGTGCAGGCGATCTTAGATAGATTAAACGTGCCAAGCGAATTGAACTTCGAGCGCAAATATGTATGGAAAAAATATGCTGCGAACGACAAATTATATGGGCGATAACATGGGAAGGATAGATTTACATGTTCACTCACTTTTGAGCGACGGCGAACTGCTTCCGAGCGAGATAGCCAGGCGAGCAGAAAAACTCGGATATGAGGCAATAGCGATAACAGATCACGTAGACCTTTCCAATCTGGAGCTCATAGGACCGAGAATTGTGGAAGTCGCAAATGAATTGAACCGATACATGAACGTTCGTGTCATACCGGGTGTTGAACTTACGCATGTCCCAGTTGCGACCATAGACAAACTCGCGGGGCTTGCGCGAAAGCTGGGAGCTGAGCTTGTACTGGTTCACGGAGAAACGATAGTGGAGCCGGTTTACCCGGGCACAAACGATGCTGCCATAGCATGCACAGATGTCGATATTTTGGCCCACCCGGGTCTTTTAACCATCGAACAGGCGGAGAAATCGAGGGAGAATGGAATTTATCTCGAACTGACGGCGAAGCAGGGGCATTGCTTGGCCAACGGATGGATCGCTAAAGTAGCGGAAAAGGCTGGAAGCAATTTGCTTGTGAACACCGACGCCCACGGCCCAGATGACCTCCTTACGTTAGAGGAGGCTTTCAAAGTGGCAAGGGGGGCGGGTTTGGATGAAGATGCCTCAAAAAAGGCTGTGATAGAAAACCCCAAGAAATTAGTTGGTAGGATATGAGCGCAAACACATTGATTGGCGAGATCATCTCGGAAAGAGTTAGGGGGTTGTTGGATTCCGGGGCCTCCTATCCGCTGGCAAAAGAATATGGCATAAAATCTGGCGTCAACCTCGCCTCAAACGAGTGCCCCTATCCTCCGTCCCCGAAAGCCGTAAAAGCCGCGATTCTCGAGTCCAAAAAATTGAATGTTTATCCAGATCCCGCCGCAAAAGAACTGAAAAATGAAATTGCTAGGTACTTGGGAGTCGGCGTTGAAAATGTCGTGGTCGGAAATGGATCGGATGAGATCATAGATCTAATCTGCAGGGCATTCATAAACCAGAACGACCGCGCTCTTATCCCCCTGCCCACATTCAGTATGTATGAACTTGCTTGCAGGTCAAACGGCGGGCTCCCAAAATTCTTTCAATTGCAGGAGTTCGAGTGGAGAGCGGATGAACTTGCGGATGCGTTGGCCGATGTAAAATTGGCTTTTATCGCTCGACCAAACAACCCGACGGGCAACGGCATTAGTCCTTCTGGCTTGTGTCAGCTTTTAAAATCTGGCAAAATCATTGTAGTAGATGAGGCCTACGCTGAATTTGCCGGTTATTCCGCGGCGAAACTCGTGCAAAAATATGAAAACTTGATTGTCCTCCGCACATTCTCAAAGGCCTTTGCGCTTGCGGGCGTAAGGATCGGTTATGCCATAGCTTCGCGAGACGTAATATCAATTTTGGAGAAAATCCGCGCCCCATTCAATGTCAACAGAATAGCACAGGCGGCGGCGGCGGCCGCGCTTCGCGACATTGGATACCTCAAAAAAATAGTCGAGAAAATAAAAAAGGAGAAAAAGTATTTGCGAGACGAACTTTTAAAGCTCGGCATCAGAGTTTTTCCATCCGATGCAAATTTCCTTATGGCTGATGTCTCTTACTTCGCGGGAGATGCCTCAACAATTTGCAATTTTCTCGAGAGGAAGAGGATCTTCATCAGGGAACTTACAAACGTGAAGGGCGCCGGGAGAAATTATGTGCGCATAACCGTAGGAACACCTCAGCAGAACAAAAAGTTAATCTTTGCTCTAAAGAAATTTAAAAAAAGGTGAATGATTTGGTGATAAAAATTGCCGTGCCAAATAAGGGGCGTCTGCAAGAGCCGACCATCCGACTCCTTGAAGACGCGGGAATAGGAGTCGTAGATAGGGATGCCAGACAGCTTTTCGCGAAAACCAACGACCCCGAGATAGAACTGGTATTCGTAAGAGCGCAGGATATCCCTCGAATGGTGGCGAAAAAGGCTGCCGACCTAGGCATCACTGGCTATGATCTCATACTCGAAAGCGAGGAAGAAGTCGTCGAACTCCTTGATCTCGGATTCGGGCGCGCAAAGATGATCGTCGCCGCATCTGAAAGTTCGGGCATACGTGGGCCGAGCGACTATAGGGCTGGGATGAGGGTGGCGACAGAGTTTGAAAATGTGGCTAAAAAATATTTTGATAGAAAAAAGAAAAAAGTGGAGTTTGTGAGCATCTCAGGGGCTGCAGAAATCACGCCTCTGCTGGGGCTAGCTGATCTTATAGTCGACCTCACCAGCACTGGCACTACGCTTAAAACGCACGGCCTTTCTGTAATAGACGAACTTTTTGAGACGACAGCGAGGCTGATCGCCAACCCCCAAAGTCTAACTGAAAAAGGGGATAAGATCGAAAACATAAAAACGGCCATGGAAAGCGTCATTAGGGCCCGCGGAAGGAAGCTTGTGATGATGAATGTTCCAGAGGAGAAATTGGAGGAAATAAAAAAAATTATGCCTGGCATGGCTGGACCAACTGTGTCCCGAGTCGAAGCTGCTGAGCCAATGCTCGCTGTACAGGCAGTTGTGGAAGCGGACAGGGTTTATGAAGTGGTCAGGCTTGCAAAAAAGGCTGGGGCTAGGGACATCTTGGTAATTCCAATCGAACGAGTCCTTCCATGAACCGCAGGGTTGATTTAGAATGCTAGTCGTGCCAAGCGTCGATATACTGGATGGTGAATGCGTTCAACTGGTGGGCGGAAAACCCGGAACCGGAAAAAGTTATGGTAGCCCAATAGTTGCTGCCCAGCGGTGGGTCAAAGAGGGCGCGAGTTATTTGCACATAATAGACCTGAACGCGGCAATGGGTGCTGGGGACAACCTCGACCTGATTCGAAAATTGTTAAGTGAGGTGAATGTTAAAGCGCAGGTGGGGGGAGGAATCCGATCCTTGGAAAAGGCGATGAATTTGCTCAGATGGGGCGCGGATAAAGTAATTTTTGGGACGGCCGCTATACAATGGCCGACGATTGTAAAGGAAGCGATTGAACTCGTGGGGGGTGAACGAGTTATGGTCGCTCTGGACGTTCGTGGGGGAAAACTCTCTATCGAAGGTTGGCGAACTCAGGTCGAATATTCGATAATTGAGCTGGCAAAAAAATTTGAAGACATGGGGGTTGGCTCCCTCCTATTCACAAATGTTGATGTTGAGGGTAAAATGAAGGGGATACCCACAGACATGATCCGCACCATTTTGCGGTCGGTAAAAATACCTCTCTTCGTGGCAGGGGGTGTAGCCTCTCTTGAAGATGTACGGGCGGTCAGAGACGCTGGAGCCGCAGGTTTGGTGATAGGCAGAGCTCTTTATGAAGGGAAAATCAAATTAAAACAGGCAACGGAGGTCGCCAAATGAGGATCGGCAAGATAAGCAGAAAAACTAAAGAGACCGATGTCTACGTTCGGATTAATTTGGACGGTTCAGGGAAAAGCAATGTCTTCACACACATTAAGTTCCTAGACCATTTGCTGAGCGGATTCGCCAAGCATGGGTGCTTCGATTTAACGGTTAAGGCAAGCGGCGATCTCGAACATCACATAGCTGAGGACGTAGCAATTGCTCTCGGCCTTGCTCTGGAAAAGGCGCTGGGCAAAAAAGAGGGGATCAGGAGGATGGGTGATGCAATTGTGCCCATGGACGACGCTCTTGTGCTTGTGGCATTAGACCTGAGTGGCAGGGGATTCGCTGAGTCCGATTTAAAATTCAAAAAGAGGAAGCTAGATGATCTAAGCGCGGATATGGTTGATCACTTTCTAAATACGTTTGCGATCAACGGAAGGCTGAACCTGCATGTGGGGGTTTTGCGAGGTAGAAATGACCACCACAAGGCTGAAGCTATATTCAAAGCCCTAGGGATCTCTCTTGCGGAGGCCGTTAAGAGGGAGCCCCGAATGACAGGTATACCCAGCACGAAGGGAGTAATTTAATAATCGAGTGGGAGAATGCGAAAACCTCTAAGGATATTTCGACTCCACGAATGTTCCCCCGCTGAGAGAAAAAAATTACTGAAGAGGTCTGAGCTGGATATCTTGGAGGTGCTTCCAGCAGTCATCAAAATAGTAGAAGACGTGAAAAGGCGGGGCAACTCGGCGCTTTTGGACTACACCAAGCGTTTTGATGGGGTCGAGCTCAGTGAGGGGGAGCTTGCCGTAAGTGAAAATGAAACAAAAGCCGCATATGAGGAAATTGACCCAGCTCTAAGAAAGGCGATCAGAGATGCCGCGGAATCGATTAAAAAATTCCACTCCAGACAAATGCCAAAGAGCTGGATGATCCAAATTAAGCCTGGAATCAGGGGCGGACAAATCGTGCGCCCTCTACAAAGGGTGGGCATTTATGTGCCAGGGGGGCTTGCAAGATATCCGTCAACCGTGCTCATGGGGGCCATCCCTGCAAAGCTGGCGGGCGTCAATGAAGTAATAGTTTGCACGCCCTGCAGGAGAGATGGAACAATAGACGCGGCGACCTTGGTAGCCGCAGACGTGGCTGGTGTTAAAAAAATTTTCAAATTGGGCGGAGCTCAAGCGGTTGCCGCTATGGCTTATGGAACCGCCACCGTGCCCAAGGTTGATAAAATAGTGGGGCCTGGGAATGTGTATGTCGCGGCCGCCAAGCTTGCGGTTTCCTTGGACGTAGGAGTTGATTTCATGGCCGGACCAAGTGAGATCCTCATTTTGGCGGACAAATCGGCAAATGCGGAGTATATCGCCTCAGATATGCTCGCGCAAGCGGAACACGACCCTAATTCGGCCGCGGTTCTAGTCACCACATCCGAATGGATCGCGGAAAATGTGCTTGAAGCTATTGAAAGGAAAATAGAAAAAATTTCCAGACGCAGCATTATTCTCAGCTCACTCTCCAAATACGGAAAAATAATAGTTGCTGGAGACATTGAAGATGCGATTGAGTTCGTAAACGATTACGCACCAGAACACCTGGAAATAGTGACCAGCAGTCCAAAAAGCCTCATCAAAAAAATAAAGAATGCCGGTGCCATATTTTTAGGTCCGTACTCCTCCGTGGCGTGCGGGGACTTTGCAACAGGACCAAATCACATTCTCCCCACTGGTGGGGCATCCAGATGGCGCTCTGGCCTGTCAGTTCTCGACTTCGTGCGCCTGCCCTCGGTTCAAGAGTTGACTAAAAAAGGGCTGAGATCAATTTGCGAGACCGTGGAAAAATTAGCCGAGGCTGAAGGACTGCTCGCTCATGCTCAAAGTGTTAGAGAGAGGTTAAAAGGAGGTGAATAAATGGGAACCGAAATTCTTGACGAGGTGTTTGCCGTGATCGAGGACCGCAGGGATAACCCCAAAGAAGGATCGTACGTTTCTAAGCTGCTCAGCCACGGCACCATAAAGGCTATGGAAAAGGTAAGCGAAGAAGCGCAGGAATTCATAGAGGCATCAAAGGGGGACGAAAGACATGAGATAATACATGAAGCTGCGGACGTGATCTTTCATGTTATGGTCCTTTTGGCCGCGAAGGGGATAAAGCTGAACGAAGTCATGGATGAACTCAAAAGGAGAAGAAGGTGACTTTTTGAAATTGGAAGAGGAAAAAGCAAGAGCGATAATAAGCGAAATTAACTTCGGGAAAGGGCTTGTGACTGCGATAGCGCGAGATTTCCGCACCAAGGATATACTTATGGTGGCGCATATGAACAAACAGGCGCTGATTAAAACCTTGACAACGGGCTTTGTACATTATTGGAGCAGGTCTAGGAAAAAACTCTGGCTCAAGGGTGAAAAATCCAAGAATTATCAACTTCTAAAGGGTGTGTGGATAGACTGCGATGGGGATTCTTTGATTTTCGATGTCGAACAGATCGGCGGGGCATGTCACATGGGCTACCGATCATGCTTTTTCCGCAGGTTGAAAGATGACAGGTTCAAAATAATGCTAAGGCGAAAATTTAAACCAGAAAAAGTATATGAATGATGGAGGAAAAGCTTTTTACAGTAAAATTTATTTTTAAAAAAAGGTGCGGGCATGCAAGAACTCGAATACTATGAAGAAGAGGAAGAAGAGGAGGAAGAACCTTGGCCGATGATGGTGAGATATGAGGTAATCGAATACATACTGCGCAGGTATGGCGCACTTCAGGCCAAAGACATCGCCAAGATCCTAGGTTGCAAAGTGAGAGATGTTAACGCCGTTTTGAAGCACCTCGAAAGATCAGGGAGGATCAGAAGGGAAAAACTGGGCAGAAATTTCGTGTGGTGCCCAAGCGAGGAATCGCACCTAGGGGTAATTTATTATTAGTCTTTTAGTCTTTCTTTTTTCATTTTTCATGCGAGCCGGAGTTGCATCCGCTAAATTTCATTGATTGGGTCGCCGCAGGGAGAAGAATAAAACTTAAATTTTTATCGACATGCGCGATATCTCTATAACGTGATTGTATGGTCAAAATGATAGACATTACGAAAAAACCGGAAATCTTTAGAGAAGCGTCGGCAAGCGGCTTCATACGCCTCAAAAAGGAGACACTGGAAAAGATCAGAGGGGGGCAAATTCCAAAGGGGGATGTCTTAACAGTCGCACAAACTGCTGCCATAATGGCCGTCAAGCGAACCCCAGACATTGTACCGTTAACCCATCCTATACCTATAACGGGTGTAGAAGTGAATTTCGAGTTTGAAGAGGATGGATTGAGAGTTAACGTAAGGGTGGAAAGCACCTCCCAGACAGGAGTCGAAATGGAGGCGCTAACTGGAGTGACGAGTGCCCTGCTCGCGATTTGGGACATGGTAAAAAGCTTGGAAAAAGATGAGATGGGACAATATCCAACCACTGCCATCTCTGACGTAAGGGTCATCAAAAAGATCAAAGGGGTGCAGGTGGAACATAAGAAAGGCGCCCCGGAACGCTTGAATGTTGCCGTGATCACAATAAGTGACACGCGCTCGGCCTTGCTAAAGCAGGGGAAAGATGAGGACGTTTCTGGTCAGCTCATTGAAAAAAAGTTGAGGGAGGCCGGACACACCACAACCCGTAAAATAGTGCCGGACGAGGCGGACCAAATTAAAAACACGTTAGAGGGCTTCACCTCTGACCCAGGGATAGACTGCGTCATAACATCTGGCGGAACTGGGATAACCAAAAGAGACGTTACGATTGAGACGATTGCCCCCATGTTCCAAAAAGAGCTACCTGGGTTTGGGGAGGCCATACGCAAACATGGATACGAAAGGGTGATCGGGGGCGCTGCGCTCTTAACTCGCTGCGCAGCAGGTCTGATAAACAGAAAGCCCGTTTTTTGTCTCCCGGGTGCCCCGAACGCTGTTGAAGTTGCGATGGATATAATTATACCCGAGCTTGGCCACATTGTAAGACACGCCCGTGAATAACATGCACGTTAGGATGCACGGGTTTGAGAGGTACACAAAACTTTCGGATGCCTTAAAAATAGTACTCTCCCACATCAAGCGATTGGGCAAAGAGGAGATCTCCTTCAACAATTCTTTAGGCAGGGTTCTGGCGAGCGATGTCATTTCAAAAATAGACATTCCGCCATTCGATCGCAGCGCGGTGGACGGCTACGCTGTCATCGCCAGCGACACCTTCGGCGCAAGCACGCTAAAACCTGTTGAACTTAAAATTGTTGGTTCCATAAAAATCGGATCGCGCACCGGCCTCCGTCTGAGTGCCGGAGAGGCTGCGAGGATAATGACTGGGGCACCCATGCCTAAGGGGGCAGACGCGGTGGTGATGGTTGAACACGTTAAGGAGAAAGATGGTAAAATAGAAGTTTTGCTACCGGTCACCCCGGGAAAGAATGTCTCAGCTCAAGGTGAGGATGTAAAACTGGGTGAAATCGTCCTCCAGAAAGGACGGATTCTAAGGCCTCAGGATGTTGGCATGCTCGCCGCGACCGGCAATGTGAAAGTTGAAGTCTCAGCCAAGCCGCATGTCGCAATTTTATCAACCGGAGCAGAACTCCAGGAACCAGGAAAACCCCTAAAGGGGGCGAAAATCGCTGTTGTTAACAGTTACTCTTTGTCTGCCGCTGTGGCTAGCTGCGGTGGGATGCCTCTCAGGCTTGGTATAGTCCCAGATAAAGAGAAACAAATAAGGTTTGCCTTGGAGGGGGCCACAAAGAGTGATATGGTCTTGATATCCGGAGGAAGCTCTGTTGGTGAGGGCGACGTGGTCCCGGATTTGATAAGCGAACTTGGGGAATTGCTCTTCCATGGAGTCGCCATGCGACCTGGAAGCCCGACAGGATTTGGGGTTATAAACCAAAAACCCGTATTTGCCCTACCCGGTTTCCCCGTGTCTTCGCTTGTGGCATTCGACATGCTGGTCAGACCTGCCCTTCGCCACATGCAAGGGCTTCCACCCGATCGCGGTTATCAAAAGGTCAGGGCAAGGTTGGGACGAAAAGTAAGCTCGACCTTGGGCAGAATCGATGTAGTTCGCGTAAAGCTCCAAAGCTCTGGAGAAGAGTTCATAGCTGATCCAATCCGCGTTACTGGCTCAGGGATTTTAAGCTCGATGACTGCGGCTGATGGTTTTTTCCTTGTGCCTGAAAAGAGGGAGGGCTTCGACGAAGGCGACATCGTGGAGGTGGAGATTTACCCTCATTTTTGAAAACCGCGAAAACCCTTGACAATTCATGATTGGTTAAAATTATTCCTAATAAATAAAAATTATCTATCACTTCCTCATCGGACCTAATTTTTTCAAATCTTTCGGCTGATGGGTTCACCTCACATCGTGCTTATTAGCAAATCAAGCTTCCCCATCATTAATCTGTCCCTAAACTACTTCGGCTTGAGAGAATTTCCCAAGATCAAACCCATCTCTTGGTTGGGCTTCCCAATGTGTCAAGTGGGTTCACTTCCAACACAAGCTGCAACGGCGACTTTTCATGTATAGAGATAGCTTAAACATGGGACCCCAAGGCCGTCCCCCTACTGTACAACCTAGCATATGTCACTGGAGGGATAAGCAGCCCCACCGCAATAAAGAAGTGGGGGGCTGACTATGGTACAAAGGATGCGGTCGGGACCGGCCCATTTAAGGTAGTTGAATACGTTCCAGGCCAAACCCTTGTACTAGAAAGAAATGAAGATTATTGGGGCAAAAAGCCTACATTAAAAAAGATCGTTTTCCAAGTTGTCCCTGATCCAACTTCGAGAACTATAGCATTAGAAACAGGCTCTGTTCAAATCGCCGATGTGCTACCTTTTGCAGCTTATGAGAGATTAGAAAAGAATCCAAAAATTAAAACACACCTTTTGAAGGAGAGGCTGATCTATTTTGCCATAAACAACCAGAAATTTAGCAAAAATGTTAGACTCGCGTTTAACTATGCAATAGACAAAAATTCAATTATAAATTCGTTCTTCAAGGGTTTGGTTGAGGTGGCAAAGAGTCCTATTCCCCCATTGACTGCAGGAGCAATAAAACTTGATCCCTACCCATATGATCCTGAAAAGGCCAAAACGCTTTTGGCAGAAGCAGGTTACTCCACCGGTCTCAAGCTTGTGTTGCAAACAACTTCGGGGAGATATCAATTCGATAAAGAGGTTAGTGAAGCCGTACAAGCACAATTGAAGAAAATTGGCATCGACGTTGAAGTTAAAGTAATGGAATATGCAACACACTTTCTCACGCTGAGGTCTGCCTCGCCAGAAAACTATCCCGATCTTGCAATAGTCGGATGGGGGACATCTACAGGGGACTTTGATTATTTTGCTCGCTTCGTATACTATTCTAAATCGTGGCCACCTTCTGGGTATAATCCTTACTACAAGAACGAAAAAGTGGACGAACTCATAGAAATTGGAGCGAGGGAAACAAACCTTGAGCAAAGATTAAAGATATACGTGGAGGCTCAAAAGTTGATCTGGGACGACGTTCCGTTTGTCTATATGTACATTGATCCAACAGTTTTTGGGACTAGCTCAGATTTGCTAGGGGTGAGTTTTAGATCTACCGGAGCAACAGATGCAAGATACGCACACTTTAAGTGACTGACCGTATAACTCGATAAACTCTTTCCTTTTTTTCTTTTTTTAAAGAGGACTACAATCTGTTGTCCTATTTGAGTACTTCTCGCTTAAACTCTTATAGGCAAAAAGAAGCTCCTTTCCCATCTCCTCAATCTCTGATATTTCCATTTTTTTCCTATGGATACCCAGAGCGTTTTCTAAAAGCTCAACGGCCTCTTCCGTGAAAATCACCGTACCATCTTTTTCGACTTTTTCTATCCCACTCCATTTCATGCCGACCTCGTTTATCTTTACGGCTTCATCTAAGGTGAGATCCTCAGGTAAAACTATCTCCGCACCTTTACCGCCTAATTTTGCAGGGACGCACCCGGGGATTCCGTTCACTCCACTTCCATGAAGCACTTCCATCCTATTTTCTACAATACAAAGTATCTGTCTGACGGCCGAAGCAGCGGCCATTTGAGTATGGTATCCTTGAGCTGAGAACGCAACATCATTAGCAGTTCTGATTAAATCTTCAGCATTAAATTTTGGTGTCCAATCTTTCCCGTCCACTTTTACCCTCATGTAGAACGGCAAATTTTTTATCGCCTTGTCCCTATACCAAAATGGGATTTTTTCCGGGGGTAACATACAATAATAAATTGCATAGTGTGCGATTAGGGTTACAGAAATTTTTTGTAAGGGGGTAGTGATTTTATCGCTTATCATCTTTCGTATACAGCTCGAGATGATGTCTACATTTCCGGCACCAATAGTTGGGCAAAGTCCTATTTTGCCCAAAACCGGATGAGCATTATCTGGGGATGATACATTTACAACCTTTACATCAAGGCCAGCCTCTCTAATAGCGAGCATTAATTTGTAAAGGGGAAAAAGGTCTTTTGCCAAATTATGCGCCGGACAATACTTCCGAAAACCAATTTCCTTCATCCTCCTTTGGATAAGGGGATTATAGAAAGAACTAGGGATTGTTGTAGATGCATGTAGTATGGCACTTGGCTCAATTTCAGCAATTTTTTCCACTACCCTTTCAATGTCAGATAGATCGAGCTGGAAAGCTGCAACATCTTTAGATATGCTAAAATATGATGCTGAAAATTTAGCATTTGCGGCCACCGAATATGCTTTTGAATAGTCTTTATCAACTATCGCTATCTTGGAAATGGTTGGATTTAAAGCCAAATAATAAGCTGCAAACCTGCCAACTTCACCGGCTCCGAATATCATTACATTTTCTCTTAATATGATACACCTCACCAAAAAATTGGATTGAAATTGAAGCAGAAACTATTTATATTTTCCCTCGAATCTTCAAAAGTAATCATTCCTTCACCGAGGTCATGCAGCGCGATCTCGTGGAGTACATGAAGGCCGTTGGGGCGAGGCAAAAGTACAGGCTGATGGTGGGGGGAGGCCCGGTGAACGAGGAGTGGGCGAGGGAGATAGGGGCCGACGCTTACGCCGAGGATGCTGTGAAGGCGGTCAGGGCGGCCAAGGCACTGCTCGGCATCGGTTAGCGAAGGCGGGGATGACCTCTTTATTTCTATTGCTCGTTTTACATCTTTCCCGCGCTTTCCCTATTTAGATGATAATTTTTAACTTGTAACTGAAAAATCACCTGACAATCTTTACTTAATTTTTGATGAAAGCTTCAGTTGAAACTCGTCATGCGCTAATAAGAGGGAACCGGAACCATTTTCTCCCTCTCCCTGCGAACGTGCCTAAGATATAAAGCTAGGGTAATCGCCCCTGCAGCGAGAGCCACGCTGAGCAAGGCGAGGGGCATGTTCAGCGGCCTATCCAATCCCCGCCCCACCGTCAAAACAGTAAATTTGTCCGCGTGTATATCCAAATCGCCGCCGTGCTCGGGACAAGCCATATGAAAAGTTCCGACAACCTCTACCAAATCTCCAACATGCCTGTAGTCGCCAACAAAAGAGATTTTCCTCGCATCCTCGTTACGAACCCAAACCCCTATCGCAACCTCGCCGTCCAAGACATTTACCCATGCAAAATCGCCCCTTTCCATAACCCCTATGACCTCACCCCTCAATACGACGGTCTTGCCATCAAAGTTAGCTGAATTTTCAACCAATGTCTTGCCCGACTCAGCACCTACTGCAGATGTTGAAAGAAGAATGCAAATTGCGAAAAATGCGAAAGAAAAAATTTTCTTACTCATTCTTTAATCCCCTTCCTAAGTCCTAAGATGATGAAACCCGCCAGAACGAATATCGCCATTATTTCAAGCCTGCCAGCCCACATCAAAAAAATATACACTGCCTTAAGCGTTGCGGGCATAAGGGGGGAAGTTATCCCGGAACTCAGTCCCACATTACCCAAAGCAGAGGCGGTTTCAAACATGGAATCTTCCAAACCATAACCGTGGCCCACGGTGATTAAAGTCCCTATTGAGAAAAGGATAAGATAGCTCAAAGCGATCGTAGCTGCGCCCCTGACCATCTTGTCCGTCAAAGGTGTATCCTCCACGTGGTGGAAGCTGCCCGTAACAACCGCAGACTTGGGCATCAACGCCTGCCTTATTTCCCTAACAAGCGACTTCAGGAGCATTCCTACGCGCAGCATTTTTATCCCTCCTGAAGTTGAGTTAGCGCAGCCTCCTGACACCATGGCCGCCACGAGCAGGAGGACGGAAAGGACAGGCCACATAAACATTAGATGGTATGGATAAACCGTCTGAAAGCCGGTAGTAGTTTGAGCCGAGATCGCTTGGAAAACTCCTTTTCTGAAAAGCGCTTCAGGCGAAGGGTACAAGCCCACAAACAATAAGTTCGCTGAAACTAACGAGCCAACCACCAACAGCCAAAGCAAAAGAATTTTGACTTCCATGTTTTTTAGGATCTCCCTTCTCTTGCCGCCCAGAACAGCGTAATGGAGGTTGAAGTTTAACGCCCCGACGACCATGAGTATTATGGCAACCACCTCGAACCAAAAACTGTGGTAATAGAGCAAGTTTTGGGAATGGGGGGTGAAACCTCCAGTGGCGTACCCCGTCATGGAAAGATTGAGGCCCTCAAAAAACGCTGTGCCAAAATCCAGCCCTTCCTTTAATCCTGCAATCGTGAAGAGGAAGGTGCCTATAATTAAGAATGTCAGACCTATGCCTACTATTATCCTGGACGTGCGAACGATGCTCGGCCTTATTCCCGTATCCTTAGCCTCCCCTTTGAACGCGAGGACTGAGCTTATTTCAGTTTTACCGAGAATGGAGAGAGAAATGACAATAATGCCTATACCGTCCCCCACAAACTGCAGAAAATGTCTTAAAAAGTTAACGCTCCTGGGGAGGTGATCAATATTTACGGCCACCGTGAGCCCAGTCCCCGTAAACCCGCTCACGCTCTCGAATAGGGCATCTAAATAGGAGGAGAGCGCGTTTGCCAACCAAAAAGAAACGCTGGCAAAAAATGGAGCTACAAGCCAAGCTACTGCCGCCATAACCACTGCATGTTTCACCTCCATCTCCCTCTTAGTGTAAAGGAAAAATGAGAGGAGGCTTCCAAAAAAGATACTCGCCGCAGAGCCTATGAGAAAACTGGGGATGACGTCAAACTCCTCGTAGACCACGGCCACGATAATGGGCAACAACAAAAGAGCCCCCGACAAGTAGCATATGTTGCTCAGACTGTGACCGATGATTTTCAGATCCTCTTTCTCTAATGGCGGAATCAAAAATAGCACCTATACGGGGGATCCTATGTAAGTAAGAAGGAAAATGAGAAGTGCAAAAATCCCCATGATCAGCGCTGCCAAAGTGATCTCACTGAGGATGCCTGCAATAAAGTCAAAGTTCTTCTTCAGAAAATCCCTGAAGCTGAACTCTCTCAGACCCATCGTTACCCCTTCAAAATTTCCACAACTTTTCTAATAGCTTCCTCCTTCCCTATCACCGCCACGATATCGCCGGACTTAATCACAGTGTCGCCGCGGGGTATGATGAGCTTCCCGTCACGGTATATTACGGCGATCACGCAATCGAGAGGAAGCGAGAGATCCCTTATCTTTTTGCCTATAGCTCTGGAATCCTCGGAAACGCGGACCTCCACAGCTTTTGTTATGGTCTCAGAGATCAAAATGGAGGTCGTCCCTGGCAAGGTTATGGCATTTTCAAACACCATCGCGGCAACGTGCGCAGGGCTGACGATCAAATCTATCCCCATGCCGCTCAACATCTTCGCCCTTTCAACGTCGTCAACCCGAGCGAGGACTAGAGGCACCTTATAAGCCCGCTTCGCAAGCTCGCACGCGACGATGTTCTCGTTATCATTTCCAGTCACTGCGGCGAACACGTCTGCCATCTGAATTTTGGCCTCCTCTAAAGTCTTCTTATCGCTCGCATCTCCGCAGATTATGAGCGCGTTTAATTCAGACGAGAGTTTCTCGCACACTTGGGGGTCCTTCTCAATAACTACAATATCCCTTCCAGTTGGTTCAAGTATCTTCGCTATATGGGAGCCAACCCTTCCCCCTCCCGCGATGATCACGTAGTTAGCTTTTCTCATTTGAATCCCGCTAAATTTTTCATTACGAAGCTTGAATATCCCAGCTCTTATGCGTATTTACACTTATTGAACCCAATCTTTTATCCATTATGGTGCTTAGATGTTTGGGGCTAATATATAATATTTGCCTCCAACCAAATTAATGCTCCCCCTTCCGCTTAAAGGGTTTGTCGAATTAATCCCTTTTAACCTTAAATGGTTTGAGTACCCAATTTTTCAGTAGAATTTGGGGCTGGCCGAGGAGGTGGGTGAGGAACCCACCATGACACACCCTAAGTATTGGT
>Ga0080004_1083965_pt1 | contig 18219 bp, 14 predicted proteins | sample WasSprMetagenome_FD_69207 | JGI IMG/M metagenome (GOLD analysis project Ga0080004, IMG submission 69207) | Sulfidic aquatic microbial communities from Washburn Spring, Yellowstone National Park, USA - WS (SPADES assembly) (version 2) | ecosystem: Environmental > Aquatic > Thermal springs > Hot...
TGTTTAGTAATGTTCCTCCGGAGGCTGTTATATCAAATTATGATGTTTCTAATGTATATGAGAGCCCAGTTATCTTATTGAACCAGATGATGCATAGAATACTTGCACAGAGACTTGCCCTTGAGTATAGAGAGCCTGATCTTTCACCTTGGCTTAGCTTTTTAGAGAAATTATCTAAGGGTTTAAAACCTGTTAAAATTGCGATGATAGGAAAGTATACTAGATTAAAGGATAGCTATATGAGTATCACAGAAGCTGTAAAACACTCCTCAGCATATATAGGTGTTAAACCTATCTTTAAATGGCTTGAATCTACAGATATAGAAAATGGCTATGTTGACTTAGAGAAGGAGCTAGAGGACGTAAAGGGGGCTCTAATTCTCCCTGGCTTTGGTAAACGTGGTGCTGAAGGCAAGATAAAAGCTATTAAATACTTAAGAGAGCAAAACATACCAACACTTGGAATATGTTTTGGTTTTCAGCTAATGGTTATTGAAATAGCGAGAAATGTTATTGGATTAAACAATGCAAATAGCTCCGAACTTGATCCCTCAACACCACACCCAGTTATAGCTCTCTTACCTTCACAAATGGAAATAAATACTATTGGCGGATCTATGAGGCTTGGGGCAATCAGTATTAAATTACGCAAAGGTAGTAAGGTGTATGAGGCTTACGGCAGAGAAATAATTTCAGAAAGACATCGCCATAGGTATGGTGTAAATACAAAGTATATTGATGTGCTTGAGTCCACAGGCTTTATTGTAAGTGGTGTGAGTCTTGATAACGAAAGCGTTGTTGAATTTATGGAATTAAACAATCACCTTCTGTTCATAGGCACGCAATCTCACCCTGAGTTCAAAAGCAGACCCTTAGCTCCATCACCATTATACATGAGCTTCATGAGCAAGGCATCATTACTATAGAGTTATCAAGCAGATAAATAATGAAGTTATTTAGAGTTTAATGCTCTCTCATAATATTTAGCTTAGTGAATTTCGAGAAAATAGTGTGATGAGACTTACAAGGTGTGAGCTGATTGCGATGAACGGTGAACCCGCATCTGATGTTTTAATGTGGGGTCTATCTTTAGTTACATTAGATAAGATCTTGAAAGACATAAGCATTTATACCGTCTCTAGTGAAGCTAATGATATTGCTAAGAAGTATGGTTACAAGCCTTATATGATAGAGCGATATCTTAGAATGTTAGGATATGATGAAACGATCCAACTTTTGGAAGCGTTTGAAAATTTTAAGAAAAGACCTGCAATACTGTGTAACTACCTTAAAATTGATTGCGAAACTCTCATAAATCGACTCACTCGTTTAGGTTTTTCTTTAGAGAGAATAAGTTGGTGTAATTATTGCTATACTGTTACTGCAACCCCCACATCCCCCTCTATAGGCTCCACTCATGAATATCTTAAAGGATACTACTATGTTTATAGGGATATGGCCTCTCTAATCCCACCCCTAATTCTGAATCCTAGTGAAGGTTCGCTGGTCTTAGATATTTGTGCAGCTCCTGGCGGTAAGTCTGTTCACATCTTATTACTAATACGTGATTCTGGACTTCTAGTAGCAAACGATATTTCCGTGAGAAGGACAGCGTCGCTTTTATCGCACCTTACGAGAATGGGGTTTAAATCGTACATTATTCTCAATGAAGATGGTATTAAGCTTGTAGAGAAACTGAAGTTAAAATTCGATTATATACTTGTAGATGCCCCATGTAGTGCGGAAGGGGGCATAATGTTTGATCCTAGTAGAAAGTATAAAACTTCTCTTAAAGACCTGTCAAAAATTGTTGAAAGAGAGATAAGGCTCTTGTATGCTGCTACGATATTAGTTAAAAACGGTGGTAAAATTGTGTACACAACATGTAGTATTGCGCCAGAAGAAAATGAGTATGTTATTACAAAGGTGCTTCAAATGAATGATAAGATAGTTATTGAGCAACCCCCATTCAATTACTGGTCACATGGCTTCACTAATTTCTCTAACCTAGAATTTCACCCTGGTGTTAGAAACTGTATTAGAATATGGCCTCATAGACACTCCATGGAGGGTTACTTTATATGTCTACTTAGTAAGGTACCTTAAAGCTAAAAATAACTCCTGTCTACATTGTGAAATGGTGTTGAATATTGATGAGCGTGAAGTACGATGTACTTATAGTCGGCGGTGGAGTGGCAGGACTCTACGCTTCATATCTTTTAGCCAAAGGTGGTTTAAATGTCGCTGTAATAGAAATGAAAAGTGAAAAGAGTATTGGTGATAAGGTATGTGGTGATGCTGTTGGAGAGCATCATTTTATAGAACTTGGGTTAGAGCCTCCGATACAAGGCTTTGACAAAGACTATGAATATGATGGAGTCACGCTGGTCTCACCTGATGAGAGTAACTCTCTTGTCGTTACTGGAAGAGGATATTCGTTAAACAGGAGAAATTTTGGTCTACGCTTATATAGAATGGCAGTAAATCAAGGTGCTGAAATACTCTTAGAGCACTCATTTACGAAGCCTATTATTGAAGGCTCGAGAATTGTAGGCACTGAAATTGTGGATAAAAGAGGCTTTAGGAAGACACTAAAAGGTAGGGTTATTATTGATGCTTCTGGTACTGTAGCTATTGTTCGACGAAGTCTTCCTAGTAGTTGGTGGGTTTCTGAGCCTATCCCCAAGGGAGATTATAATGTGACTTACAGAGAGGTAGTGGTAGGGGATTTTGAACTTGATGAGAGGTATGCTTACATATACCTTAATGTTGATGTTGCACCTGGCGGCTATTGGTGGCTTTTCCCAAAGGGTAAAGGTGTATATAATATAGGCTTGGGTGTTCAGTGGAAGGATGGGGGGCCTAATCCAAAAATTCAATATCAGAAGTACATACTTCAGAAGCTGGGTAACAGAATTACTGAGGTTGTTCATAGAGGTGGTGGCATTGTACCTACACGTAGACCTATACCATGTATGGTGTGGAATGGCCTCATAGTTATAGGTGATGCTGCCGCTACAGCCAATCCTGCTCATGGTGGTGGAATAGGCTCAGCAATGCTTAGTGCCAAGATTGCTAGTGAAGCAATTGTTGAAGCTCTTGAGAAAGGTGGGGCAAGCATTGAAAATCTCTGGAGCTATCATGTAAAGTTTCATAAGGCCTATGGTGCAAAACAAGCATCTCTAGATGTTTTAAGATTATTCTTACAGAGGATGACAAATAGTGAGCTAAACTTTGTATTTAGATCGAGGCTTGTTAGTGACGATGAAGTTTATGATATGGGCTCTAAAGGAAATCTGAGTTTTTCAATTCTAGAGAGGGCAAGATCCTTTGCCTCGCTTCTGACAAAGCCTAGGTTTCTATTAAAACTTTACAAACTTAAGCAGTACATGGATAAAGCTCGAGAACTCTATCTAAACTTTCCACATGATCCAGGTAAATATGTTGAATGGCGTATACAAGAGCAAAGATTTTTTGACGAATATTTAGCATGGCTTAATGCTGAAATGAGGTGAAGTGTCATCTCTTCTAGTTTAAAAAGAAGATTTTTTGCTTGGTTAAGCATCATCAGGATCGGCAATGCCATTGCACTAGGAATAGCTTCCGTTGTAGGGTATGTGCTTGGTAATGGAAATAACGTCTCAGATATGATTAAGCTATTTTTTACAGCTTTTCTTATTGGTGGTGGAGGTAACATTATAAACGATTACTACGATAGAGCTGTTGACGCTATTAATAAGCCTTGGAGACCAATACCTTCAGGGTTAATAAGGCCAAGAGAAGCTTTGATAACCTCGCTAATCTTTTTCGCCAGTGGAATAGTACTAGCGTTCTTATGTTCTATCGTCTGTGGCGTAATAGCTATTAGTGCGGTAACCCTAGTATATCTCTACTCATATAGCTTAAAGAGGAGGTTCCTCATAGGTAATATTACAATAGCTTTTCTAACAGCATTAGCAATAATCTATGGCTCTACATTTTCACATATTTCATCGCATGTAATTCTAGCATCTCTATATGCATTCCTATTCAATCTGGGGAGAGAATTTTTGAAGGGCATTGAAGATGTTGAGGGTGATAAAATGTTTGGTGTAATCACTATTGCCTCAATTTATGGACCTCGTACAGCTTTTTACTCATCTGCAGTAGTATTCACAGTGTTAGTTGCACTCAGTATAATACCCATCTTTACTTTCTGTTACGGCATAGCTTATACTGCATTAGCCCTCTTAGTAGATTCTATAATAGTAATTTCTCTTATTTATGCAAGGTCTTTAAGACCTTCCGATGCACTAAAGGCCACTAGAGTATTAAAATCAGCAGCTTTTGCAGGAATTTTAGCATTTCTATTGCACTCTCTTTAACAAAGCCATAAATTATGGTAAAAGCAAATCCTCTGTAACATTATTGAGTTTATTTAAATATAGTGCTAGGAGATATAGTAAGTCAGAAAGTCTATTGATATATACGTAAGTATTACTATCAATGATTTTTTCCCTAAACAGCTTAACAGCTCTTCTTTCAACTCGTCTACAAATAGCCCTTACAACATGAAATAGGGAGGAGGCCACCGATGCCCCTGGTATTACAAATTCCCTAGGTATAGAGACTTTACTTGACAAATCCTCTATAATTTCATCAACTTTACTTAGCGTGTCTTTGCTAATAGGCGATGTCTTTCTTCCTAAAGTAGCGACGTAGTTTGATATATACATTAGTCTTTGCTGAATCTCAGTAAGCATTGATATTACACACTTGTATTCCTCATTATCTTTGCTCTTTAAATATGCTTTAACTAAACCAATAAATGAAACAAGTTCATCTAATTCCCCAATGAACTCTATAACTGGAGAGTCTTTTGAAACCCTGTCTCCAACAATATCTGTATAACCATCATCACCACGGTGCGTATGCTTAAATACCATAACAACTAACCCGTATAGCCTCTTACCATAGAAGTGATAATATGCTTTATTCGGTTACTAAGTTGATGGCCCAGATGCTGGGAAAACACTTTATAATGCCTTTAGCTCATGGGATTTGCATTATTTATTGACTCATAGTGTATCCATATAAGGTATTTTCAACTATCCGAGAATTTTATTACTGTGTCTAGCTTCTCTTCTTATAAACCATATTTTGTTGTGGAGGCTTAACTATGCCCACTAAAATTCTCACCACAAGCTCTAACTTATCAGTTTTGTCCACTCTAAATCATAGTACCAAGTACATACTTAATCACATCAAAATCTTTAAAATCTCGTGTGTAGACCATATCACTACATTATGGAGAGTGTTAGATAGATACCTCCAAAGTATAACAAAGAATGAATATGATTATTGCTTATTTACACCAGTCTTAGGAATTGCGCCTTACATGTCAAGGATTCTTAGGATTCCATTTTTTACTCATCAAGTACTCATTATGGTTAGACGAGGTTTCATGACCTCCCCCACAAGTGTCGAAATGATATTACAAGATGCTACAACATGGATTGATAAGATCTTGAAGCACAGACCTTCTGACAGTCTGAGTAGACGTCCTGAAATACGCTTCATGATTTACTATGATAGGGAAACTTTGTGGCACATTCTTTTACACTACATCCCAATTATTATAACCATAGATTATAAAGCAGTATTAAATATTACTAAATGTAGAGAAGTTTACATTACACAATTTACAGCGTACAATGCTTTTAAAGACCTCTTAATAGAATCAAAAGCTGAAACGCACATTATCACTCCTACTCCTCTACATCAGGATAGCAAAGAAATGTGTAACCCGTTGACATGCATAGATGCCACTACTTCTTCTCCTTACTCATTTAGTAACGAAATTGAATTTCTTCAAAAGTTTTCGCATAAGAACCTGGAGAAAGTATTTATTGAGTTCTGGAGTTCTACAGCCTATCTAGACAAAAATAACTATGATTATGTGTGGTTTTTCGTACCAACAGTTAAAGACCTCACTATCGCTGCGAAAATGTTAGCTTCAAGAGGCACTATACCGAAAATCATAAAGGTTGTAGTTGTACAAGACTTATTTGCAGAGCTCGGTGCAATAAATAGCAAGCGAGTTTGGATCTCACTACTACTTAAGAGCATAGTAATAAACTCAGAGACTAAGGTTATCTTCATATAAGGGTGAAATCTTCAGAGAGGTTCAAATTCATCACTATATCTTCAGCATGGTGAGCCTCATCATAGATGACCCCATTAATAGTTCCTCTATTGGCATTTAAATTTATTTGATACTTTCAAAATTCTATTAAACAATTTTAAGCCATAATTTTTAACTAAAGTGTTTTAGGTGTTTACAGTATGAATTCAATTATGTACGTAGGGCCTTTTATAGATGATGAAATCGATAGAAGTGAATATGATTCAATATTATTTCTATCACCATTAGTAGAAGACCTGATGAAGTTCTATACCAGTGCCATAGCTGAGAGCAACGCTATAGAACCTCTAGATAGCAACACATACTGTTTACGTATTGAGCTCATAGAGAGGTTACTTGAATTTCATCCTCATATTCCTAAGCTTGCAACATGTAAAGGATTTGCCTTGCCTAGCTTCTTCGAATTAGCTGAGAACATATATTATCAAGATAAAGCTCTGCTTCCTCATTAAATGTGTAGTAATAAAGTTTTTTGAAGTTTGAATTTACTTTTTCAAAATTCTCTTTGAAAACTCTATTCTTTTTTTCATCTATTTCTTTTATCATCTTAAGTATTGCTTCTTTTTCCTGCTTTATTCTTTCAACTTTTTCTTCTATCTCTTTTAGTTCTTTACTTTTTTCTTCATAAGCTTGTATTGCAAGCATATTAACATTTTTTAGTTCTTCTATTTTCTTCTTCGCTTCTTCAAGCTCTTTTTCAAGTTTTTGTCTTTCTTCTTCTGTTTTTATTTCGATTCCTTTATCCTCTTCTTTATAATTTTTGATTTCTGCAAGAAGGTCTTTTAACCTAGTTTCTACCTCTGCTTTTCTTACAGCTATTCTCTGTTCTTCGTCTTTTGCAAAATCTATCTCTTTTTGAATTGCCCCAAGTTCTTTTGCTATTAAATTCTCTTTCTCCTGAATTTCTTGGTATTCTTTATAAAGTTGTTCAAATTCTTGTGGAGGTTTAATATTCTTAAGTTCCTCTTCAATCTTTTTCAATTCTCCTTCATCTTCTTCTTTTTGCTTTTTAATCTTGTTTATTTCATCCTCTATTTGCTTTATTCTCTTTAATGCCTCTTCTTTTCTTTCACAAACATTTCTTATTTCTGGCTCAAGTTTAGAAACGATTATTCTTTTTTCGATTATTTGCTTCGATACTGGTTTGCTTGAATTTAGTTCCTCTTCCAATTTTTGTAATTCTTGTAATCTTTTTCTAGCTTCGTCTTTTGCTTTTCTCAGTTCATTGTTTTTTCTTCTTATTTCCTCCATTCTTTTTCTTTCATATTCTACTTTTGTTTTTAGCTCTATTTTTTTAAGTTCTATCGAAGAAAGCTCTTTTCTTTTTTGAGCAAGAATTTCTCTTATTTCATTTTCTTGCTTTTCTATTTCTTTTTGTTTCTTCTTTAGTTCTCCAAAGTTTACTGTTTCAATATAACCTCCTGTTAAGATAAAGGATTCTTCAACGATTGTTCCATCTATTGTTACGTATCTTTTTCCAGGATTTTCTTTTATTTTTTCAAAATCAGAAAGAAATGTTGAGCCAAACAAATAGTTGATTACTTTTTCAAACTTTTGATCATAAGAAATAAGTTCTGCAATGCTTCCTTTTTCTTTTTTTGTTTCTTTTAATTCTTTTAAAGGAATAAAGCCAGCTCTTCCTATCTTTTTTTCATTAAGTTCTTTAATTATTCTGTTTGCAACATCAGCATTTTCAACAACAAAATAATTCATTCTTGAAGCTGCACAAGCATTTATCGCTTTTTCATACTCTTTATTAAAGTTTATGATCTCTGCAACCGTTCCATAAACTCCTTCCTTTTTTGAAACAAAATCATAAACTTTTCCCCTTCCTTTCGCTTCTTCTTCAATAATTTTTATTCCTATTTCATTCTTCTGTTTTTCAATTTCTTCAAGATTTTTTTCAATTTCTTTTATTTCCTTAACTTTTTCTTCTATTTCTTTTTCAATTTCTTTAATTTCTTTTTCAATTTCTTCGATGTTGCTTTTTTCTTCTTCTTCAACTTGGTTTAGTATTGCAACACTTTTTGCCCTTTCTTCTGCTATTCTTGCTCTTCTTCTTTCTAGCTCCTCCTCCTCGATAACTTTTTCATTTCCATAGATGTTTTTTATTTCCTCATTTATCTTTTCGAATTCCTTTTTAAGTTCGATTTCTTTCTTCATCAACTCTTCAAGCTTTTTCTCCTGCTCTTCCTTTTCTTTTTCAAGATTCTTTAGGCTCTCTTCTTCTTTCTCTAGTTTATACTTTGCAAGTTCCATGCTTTTTTCAAGTTCCTGTTTCTTCTCTATAAAACTTTGTTTTTGAAGATTTAGTTCATTTATCCTTTGAATTTTTTCTTTTAGTAAGTTTCTAATTTTTTCAAGCTCAGAGTTCTTTTCTTTTATTTTTTCTTCAATCTCTTTCTTTTTTTGTTGAATCTCGATCTCTTTTTTAATTAATGAATCAAAAGTTTTTTTATTCTCCTCTAAACTAAAGTTGACAATAGCAAAACTTATTTTTCTTATTTTTTCTTGAAGATCTTTATAAAGCAAAGCCTGAGTTCTTTCTTTTTCAAGTTCTTTTAAATAGCCTAATCTTTCGTTAAGCAAAATATTTGCTTCGCTTAGCTTTTGTTCTACTTTTTCTAACTCTTTCTTAGCTTCCTCTTTCTTTTGATTAAATTCTTCTATTCCCGAAATTTGGTCTATTAAAGCTCTTCTCTCTTTTGGGCTCATATTTATTACTTTTGTAACTTCTTCTTGAGCAATTGTATTTGTTGAGCTTGGCTCAGCTGAAAATGCTTTTAAAAAATCAAGCAATGCTTTTCTCATTACCCTTTTTCCATTCAAATAAAACTTTGTTTTACCATCTGCTCTTATTATTCTTTTTATCTCTACTTTTCTATCTCCATCAAGCTCAATTTTTACACTTGCGATAGGCTTATTTGAAGATTCATTTATAAGCTTACTTACCTTATTCACTCTAAGTCTTGAGAGAGAATTCTCACCAAGAGCAAAGAGTATTGCATCGCATATAGTACTTTTTCCACTTCCATTTGGGCCTGTTATGCCATTTACTCCTCTAACAAATTCAATACTACCTTTCTTAAAGGATTTAAAGTTGTGGAGCATCAGTCGCCTTATATAGAGCATACAATCATTTATTTTTCAAATTTTATTTTATTATTTTCTTCTTTTTTATTAAGCATAAGGATCTTTAGTGAAAGAGGAGTAATTAAGCCAATAAGTTTATTTTTCTTAACAACACCAATAACACCAACTTCTTTTACATCCTGAAATATATCTATAAGTCTTTCATTCTCACTTACTATTGGAATTTGCTTTAAAGTTTCTCCAATTCTTTGATGCTTATTTTTTATACTGTTTAAGTCTAAAACATAGAATAGATCTTTGTTTTTTGAAAGAACATATATGTGCTTCTTAATAAATCTCAATGCTTTCTCTACTTTCTCATTTTTATCTAGAATGATAAAATTCTTTTCAATTGCGTCCTTTGCCTTTAATCCAAAAAGTTTTAATCTAAGGTTTGCCATTTCAATTTCATAATTTCCAGCTTCATAAACCATTATAATTATAAGAAAATTCCAAACCAGAATAGAGAGATCTTTTGAAATTAAACTCCAGATTATAGAAATAACAAAAACCATCACTATTAGAAAGTCCCCAAGTTTTTTTGTTAAATTTGTTGCATCAATAAAATTAAGTTTTGTAGAAAGAACACCTCGAAATACTTTTCCACCATCAAAAGGAAATGCTGGAAGTAAATTAAACACTCCAAGTATAAGGTTTACTGTAAAAAGATATTGAAAGAGGGTTATAAAAGGATAAGAGGAAATTGTTGAAAATGCTGCTGCTAAGAAAGCGATAAAAAGATTAAATATTGGCCCAGCAAGTGCTACTTTGATCTCAACCTTTGCTGGAATTTCATTTTCCTTTATTTCTGAAAGCCCACCAAGTGGTAAAAGGAGAATTTTATTTATATGCAGGCCATTATTCCTTCCAACTATTGAATGGGCAAGCTCATGTAAAAAAACACTTGCAAATAAAAGAAAAAGAAGAATTAAAGCCACCACCCCAAAAATTGCAAAAAGAAGTATAAGAAAAACAAAGCTAATATGCAAATTTACTTCTATTCCTAAGATTTTTCCTAATTTTATCTCTTCCATTTTTCTTTTTACATTTCAAAAAATAAATTTTTAATGTTTAGTTTTAAGGTGGATTATAATTTTGAACAAAGGTTAATCCTCCGGTAATAGTTCCATGTAAATTATTACCGCTATAATCTTTTGCATCACCATTAAGAGGCCACCAACCTACTAAGCTACCAAGCCTAATAGGACCACCTCCAAGACCTTGCTGATAAAGGTATTGAATTTCTTGAGGAGTTAAAGCAGTGTTGTAGATCTGTACATTTGCTATTAAACCATTAAAATAATTTGGACAGGTATTTGATTCTATTTTTTCTGTATAACCTATTCCAAAACCGTCCTTAACTGAGGTGTTCCAGGTGGTAGTATCAACAGTCGGGCCAGTGTTGTCCAATTTTCCATCAATAAACAATTTGCCTATAGTAGTTTGTGTCTTTAAACCGGTTACAACAAAAACCACGTGATGCCACACATTGTCATTAACAATTTTGTTAGAAACAACTTGGTAATAGGGAGATGCACTTTGATTATTAAAAGTACCGCGGAGTTTGCCATTATAGGTTATCAATTTGTAACCTCCAACCGCACATGATCCTCCTTTTGCAATTATTTCATTATCGCTACTGGCGGATGTTGTTTGTATCCACGCAGCAATTGTAAAATTACCTTGAACGAAGTTCAACCCCGGTGTGTTTCCTATTCTAATCCAAGCATTCACTCCGTTGAAGCTTGCAACATACATAGGCAAATAACCACAAGTTCCTTGCAAAGAAACAAAATCTGTTGTTCCTGGTCCATTTGGTCTAAAAACAAAGCAAGAGCCCGGAGGAGCTCTTGGAATAAAATTCTTTGGATTCATTATTCCTAAACTATAAAGAACCGCTAAAGTTAAAGCAATAATCAAAATAGCCCAGCCGTAAGTCATTAAATATTCCATAGCAGCTTGAGATTTTATCCTCTTTTTCACAATTATCTTTTGGATTAAAAAATTAAAAATCTTTTGGTGAACTAGCAGTATTAACAAAATCAAAAAATAATAAAAAGCTAAAATTCAAAAACAAAAATGGTGAGTTCTTGAAGCTTGAGATTATAAAAGATGAAAAGTATTATTTAGAATTCAAAATCTCTGGAATAGATGTAGCAACTGCAAATGCAATAAGAAGAATTGCGATGAATAGAGTAAAAACTCTTGCAATAGACGAAGTTACCTTCTATGAAAATACAAGCACTTTGTTTGATGAGTTTATTGCGCATAGGATTGGGCTAATTCCAATACTAACTCCAGAAGATTTTGATGAAAAAGATGAAGTTCTATTCTACTTAGAAGCTGAAGGACCAAAAACTGTTTACTCTGCAGAATTGCAAACTTCTGATAAAAAGGTAAAAGTGGCGAATGAAAAAATACCGATAGTAAAGCTATTTGAAGGGCAAAGATTAAAGCTTGAAGCAAAGGCAAGAATGGGAAATGCATTAAAGCATGCAAAGTTCCAACCATGCTTGGCAAGCTATGAATATAGTGATGAAGACCCAACAACTTTTAAATTCTTTATCGAATCCTTCCAGCAAATGCCTTCAAAAACAATTCTAAAGAAAACATTACAGGAAATAAAAAACGATATAAAGGAATTCAGAAAAAATATTCTAAAGTAGCAGGGGTGGCGGAGCCTGGTCTAACGCGCAGGACTGAGGCTCCTGTGGCTTAGAGCCTTCGTGGGTTCAAATCCCACCCCCTGCATTTATAAGCTTTCTAAGTATTTTATTCTCTCATCTATCGAAGGTTGTGTAGGAATGAATGATTCAGAGGGATTCTTATTTGGGTCAACAAAAAACATATGCCTTATCACATTGCAAACATTTAATTCACCCTTATTAATCTCTTTAATTTTCTTTAAAACGCTTATAAGTGCTTGTGGGTTTTTTGTTAAGTAAGTTGAAAATAAATCAGCAACAATCTCCCTTTTCTTATAGAAATCCGATTCTCTCCTACGAGTAATGGGCCAACTTGAAATAAATTGTATATATTTTATAATCAAATTATACTTGCCCTCTTCATTTTTCTTTTTTAATTTTGACCAAAGATACAAATAACTCAACCTCCCCATAGCAAGTAAGCTCAAGATCTGGCTATCTTTATTCTTTATATGAGCTATTTCATGAGCAACGATTGCTGAAAGTTCACTCCTATTCAAATTATTAAGTGCCCCTTCTGTTACACATATACTAGAATATTTTCCCACATCCGTTTCGCTACTCTCAGTATAGAAAATAAATGGTTCGGTAATAGAAAATGAATTTATTTCTTTTCCAGGAATTACATAAACTCTTGGAGCTGAAATTCCAGAAGCTATGCTAAGTTCTTCAACAATATCAACAAGCATCTTCTCTTTTAATTTTTCTTTATCTGCATCTCTTGCATCTACACTTTTCAAGATGCAATCTACACCAAAACTATGCATTTCTCCTTTTTCTATAAGAGGCTTATTATCATTATAAGATTTAAAATTTAAGATACTAACATAAAAAACGAGTAGTACTTCTGCTACAGCCAAAATAACAAGAGGAAATAAAATTGGAAGGGCAAACAAGAAAGATATATAAGCTGGTATAAGTATTATTCCTACAGCTATTCCCATAATAAGAAGAATACCATACAACTTATAATAAATAGAAAGAAATTGTATCTCACGTTCATTCTTTTCTACTATTTCTTGGATGTTTATCTTTTCCATTTTTTTATTTTTCTTTTAATAAAATTTAAAGCTTTCTCAAATTACAAAAATGCAAAAATAAAAATGAAACAAAAAGCAAATGTTATAAACAGGGCAAGCATTATTTTTGGGTTTTTATAGATAAGCTTAGAGCTTTCTATTACAGTATCAAGACTTCTCATGATTTTATTTCTTTTTAATCCTTTTAAGATCGTTGCCTAAAAGAAGTTTGTGATCTTTTGGTCTTTTGCTTTGCTGATCTTTTTGCTTTTCTCTCTTAAATGAGGCTGAAAATCTCTTCTCTTTTCTTCTTCTCTTATCTCAAAACCTTTGTCAATAAACCTTAGAAGTCCTTTAGGTTCTTCTTCTTTCTTAACTTCTTTTTCTTTTGTTTCTTCTTCTACTACAACACCCAATTTTTCTGCTATAAACTCTTTTATTAATTGCATTATTTCTTTTGATTCTTCCTTTCCAAATGCCTTCTCACCAACTTCTTCAACTTTTGAAGCTTTTGTTATTTCTTTAATCAATACTGGCTGAATTTCAACTTTCGCTTCTTCTTTTCCAATATAAGAAACTTTTACTTCAGAAAATCCTCTAAGCTGTTCTGAATGTGGAATTCCTTGTTGAATTACGTATGCATTCGCAGAAGCAAGAGCTCCTGTTTGTATAAGCCATCCGTTTGTTGTAAAGATGCTTAAGAATTCGTGGAAATGCCCTGAGAAAACCTGCTTAGAAGGATCTTTTGAAAGATTACGCAAATAATACTTGTGAACGAATGAAACATTTTCTTCTTTTTCTCCAAAGTTTACTTTAAGTTGTATTCCCCCAAATTCTTCACCTGGTGCTTTTATCATTTTTATTGGTTCGACTCCGATGTTGTTTATTGAATATTCATAGATCAGATCAGCTTCTGTTGTTTTTTTGCTTTCGGAAATCTTTGGCTGATGATTTCCAGAAATTATAACAACTTTATCAGCACTAACTATAGCATTTGAGAATGGTTCAACAATGCTTGCGATTGGTCCATATTTTAAGCGCTCCATTCTTTGTTGAGCAAGATAAGCCAGAGAAAGCTTTGCTTTTTCTTTTGTTTCTTCGCTTATTTTTTTGCTTTCCAACCATCTTTCGAATTCTCCAAGAAGCTCTGGTATTTGGCTTTCTGTTATTCCATACTCAAGCCCTTCAATCATATCTCCAAGAAAAGCAAGAACTTTTACGTTTGCATCGCTTCTCTTCATATCCTCGCTTACAATCTTACCAGCTCCAAATAGTAGCTCTTCAGAAGAAGGCTTTGTTAAATCTATAACTGGTGCTCCTCCAACATGCGCATCCGCAATTAAATAATATTCAACTTCTCTTAAGTTTCCTTTAACATTAGAAGAATAATATTTAGCAAGCAACTCTTTTGGGTTTTCTATAGTAGAAAGTTCTTCTTCTGTAAGTTCGCTTGGAAGTTTGTTTCTCCTGTGAAGTCTTTCAACTCTATCTATTCTTTCACCAGAATAAGAAACATTCTTCGACTCAAGATATTTCATTTCTTCTTCTATTCTTTTGTTTGCAAGAGCAAAAAGAAATTGTTCTTTCAAAACCACAAACCCGATTCTTTCATTCTCATAAAACCTTAAAGAAACAACTGAAGGAAGGAGCATTCTTTTTGAAAGTTGTGATGAATATTTTGATTTAATGTTCCGTTTTTGTTCATCTTTAATTATTTCAGAATCAACTAATGGTGGGACACCAACAAGGACAGTATAACCTTTTGAACTAGAAGAAGGAACTAACCTAAGAATTGGTGAACTATTTGCAAAGAAAACAAAATCTTCATTATCTACGTTTGTGGTTGCAAGTTTTAAAGAATTTGTTACATAAGCTCCAGTTGGGCTTAGGTTTGTTATCACCTTTACTCTCTTTCCTTCTAATTCAAAAGAATTTTGGAAAAGAACATCAAGCTCATCTTTTATTCTTTCGGTATCCAATATTATCTTTACATTACTTCTTCTTCCAAGAACATTTCTTAAATAGAATAAGTATTCTGCCGATGCAAGCTCCCAAATAATTTTTCCAACATCACTTTTTCCCCTAATGTTACCTGTAACCTCTTCAAAACTTGATGTTTTTGGATATTTTGGTTGTTGTGAATAAAGCTCTTTCTTTATCTTTTCAGCTACTTCTTTTAATTGTTTCTGGATTTTTTCAGATTCTTCCTTTAATTTTTCAATCTCTTTTAATTTTGCTTCTCTTTCTTCGTTTGTTAATTTGCTTATTTCCTTTTCAATATTTGCTATTTTCTCCTCTATCTCCCTTCTTCTTTTATCAAGTTCATTTCTCTGCTTTTCAAGCTCACTAAGACCAATTCTTGGTTTTCTTTCTTCTTTTATTTGCTCGATTATTCTACTTGCTATTTCTCTAATTTTCTTGCCAACTTCTTCACCATTCAAAGTTTTTGTTCTTATCCTTGTAAGAATCTCGCTTAACTCTCTTTCAACACTCCTTTCGTCCTTTCCAGATTCTAAGTAGTGCCTACTCAAAACTTCTTCAAGCAAATATTGCAATCTTCTGCAATCTTCTAGCTCTGAATTGTTTAGTTCTATTTTTTTCAACGTATTTGAAAGTTCTTTTTCGTACTTTTCTTTTTCTTTTCTTAAAGTTTGAAGTTTCTTTTGAATTTCTTTCTTTTCTTCTTCAAGCTTTTCTTCCCACTCCTTAGCAAAATCCTTGTATTCCTCTTTTATTTCATCTTTTCTAAAAGAAGAAATTAGATCAATAGTATCTTTCAATCTTCTTTCATATTTTTCAATTTCTTTTATTGTTTTCTCCAACCTGTGTTTGTTTACTTCTCTGGAGAATTCTGTTTGTTGTACTATTCTTCTTATCTCAAGCTCATGAAACAAAAGTCCAGTAAGAATGTCCCAAAGAGAAGAAGGATCTCTCCTAAAATAGTAAAGAAGTGTACTATAGATTTCGTTTATATTTCTTTTATCTTCAATTCCAGCAAAATAATAAACTTCATCAACATTATCAACGATTCTCATTAAATGTGGCTTTGTTGCAACAACCATATCGTTTATTGTAAGAATATTTTCTTGTAATTCTTTTATCGAATCTACAGCACCTTTTGTTATGTATCCTGGAAGAAAACCAAGAACCCCACCAGCTATTATTACTCTTATTCTAGCTTTAGGGTTCTTTTCTTTTTCTTGTTTAATGTACTCGCTTAGCCCAAGAAGACTTCTTTTTGGAAACCTTTCGTAGCCGCCATCTAAGGAAGAGACTAAAATCCACTCTTCTACAACTTTTTTGTCCCCCATACCAATCATTTTTTGTTTTTTATTTTCTATTTATATTTCTTATTTTTCACGAAGAAGAAAAACATAAAACAAAATCGCTTGGATTGTTTTACCGTCGATAATTTTCTTTTTCTTTATCATCTCAACAGCTTCTTCAGCTGTTACTTCTTTTAAGTTTATAACCTCATCAACCATTAAATGCTTTTCAGATTTTTCCAGATTTGTTGCAAGAAAGAAATGCTGAAGCTCAGTAGAGTAGCCAGGAGAAGGATAAGAAACAAATAGCTTCTTAATCTTCTTAGCTACGTATCCTGTTTCTTCAACAAGCTCTCTTCTTGCACATTTTTCTGGGGCTTCCCCTTTTTCAATAGTCCCAGCAGGAAGTTCATAAATCCATTTTCCTATAACTGGCCTGTAATGTCTTTCAAGTATTATTTTGTTATCTTTTATTGGAATTATTACAACACTTCCGTTATGCACAATCTCATGAATTTTTACCAATTTTCCGTTTGGTAGCTTTACACTCCTTACTCTTTCAACAAACTTTCTCTTCAAATTTATTGCTTTCATGAAAAACTTTCAAAAAATAAAGTTATATTATTTTGTTCTTAAGGAAGGTAATTTTTTCCAACATAATTAACCAAAACATCAGGAACCTTAACCTTATTTCCATCAAAATATGTTTCAAGTATAACTGCAATTGCTCTTTGAATCGCGATCAAAGTTCCGTTTAAAGTATGAACATATTCCCTTTTCCCTTTCTCTTCATACCTTATATTCAACCTTAAGCTCTGCCAATCCGTGCAGTTTGAAATCGAACAAACTTCTCTATACTTTTGCTGTGCTGGAAAGTATGCTTCAATATCATATTTTTTGTAAGCAACTATTCCAATATCGCCAGTGCAGATTTTAACGACTCTATAAGGAATCTCAAGCTTTTTATAAACATCTTCAGCATTCTTAAGAATTTCTTCATGTAGCTCTTCACTTTGATTTGGTTTGCAGAAAACAAATTGCTCAACTTTTTCAAATTGGTGAACTCTAAATATTCCTTTTGTATCCTTTCCATGGGCTCCAGCTTCTCTTCTAAAGCAAGGGCTTATTCCAGCATATTTTAAAGGAAGAACTTTTGAATCAAGAACTTCATCCATGTACATTGCAGCAATAGGATGCTCTGCTGTAGCAATTAAATACCTTTCTTCTTCTCCAGTTTCTTCTTTTCCACTTGCTTTATAAAGCATTTCATCGAAATCTGCAAGAGAAGTTACTCCTTCATAAGCTCCTCTCTTCATCATATAAGGAGGTTGTATTAAAGTATAACCTCTTTCTTTAAGGAAATCAAGACCAAACCTTATTAATGCATTCTCAAGAATAACTAAATCATTTTTCAAATAATAAAATCTTGAACCAGAAATCTTTGCTGCTCTTAAAGTATCGATCCAATCAAACTTTTTTGCAATCTCCTCATGAGATTCTCCCTTTTCTTTTTTAATTTCTCCAACTCTTCTTATTTCAACATTCTCGCTATCATCTTTTCCATAAGGAACGTCTTCGGCAATAATGTTTGGCAAAGCAAAAAGAAGCTCTTTTATTTTCTTTTCATAATCCTTAGTTTCTTTCTCAAGCTTTTCTATTTCTTCGCTAACCTCTTTTAAGTTCTTATCTACCTTTTCACCCTTGGCTATTTTTATAGTTACTAGATTTTTTTGATGCTGAAGTTCTTCAAGCTTCTTCTTTTTTTCTTTATACTCCTTATCAAGCTTGAGAAGTTCATCAAGAGGATAATCAGATTTTCTTTTCTCAAGAGATTTCTTTATTCTTTCAAGGTTTTGAATTACATATTTTGTTGTAAACATAATTGAATTTTATTTTTTGTTTATTTAAATTTT